>Ga0209631_10003860_pt1 | contig 16961 bp, 10 predicted proteins | sample COG_08_FD_184752 | JGI IMG/M metagenome (GOLD analysis project Ga0209631, IMG submission 184752) | Pelagic Microbial community sample from North Sea - COGITO 998_met_08 (SPAdes) (version 2) | ecosystem: Environmental > Aquatic > Marine > Neritic zone/Coastal water | place: Helgoland, sampling...
ATGTCAGTATTTGCAACCGACCGGCGTTATAGCGATAATGGTATATTAGTTTCGTCATAGCTGCGGTCTTACACGTGAAGCTATCAGCAAAGTGACTAGTATATACATATTTATGAAGGTAAAAGTTAAGGGTATACTTTTCGCTGCGCCTGGAACTCATCACATACAGACTTTCAGGGGAAAATAAAGTCTGGTAGCGGGTACGTCGTCTGTAGTCCTATCGCGTTATTATTTAATCAACCGGCATTTTGGATAATCACTTTGCTGCATTTGCCCACAATCATGATGTACTCTACCGACACAGCGTAGAGTACTCGCCAACCTGATTTCGGCGGGTGGTCATTTTACGCATGCAGAAGGCTCAGAACCAAAGTAAAGTCGGCTGTCCGCAATCACCCCGTATCCGAATATTCCCATGGAGCGATTTTGAAGAACATGATGGGCGTTGCAGAAATGGTGAAAAACCTAAGGACGACTATGTTCCGCTGCGTCCGCCAGCGCTGAAGTCCTGTGTCTCTGAACTTCAGGACGGCGCCGATGCAAATAAAAGAGTAACGACCTTGTCGTTTGAATTAATTACATCACGAAGCCAATTGCTGCAGGATGATTTTCTCAGGTGCCAGCGTAAACGGCAGCATTGATGAACTGTCACAATCGTCGGACGAAGTCGGTGTTGATTATTTGCGAGGATGGCATCCAAGACAAATTGACGCTCATCTTCAGTCGTGCGCGCCCTCTTGTATTTACCCGGTCGTTGGGCCTTTATAGTTGGATGACGTTTTGTTCGAGCTGACAGGACTGGCCAAAGTTTTGGTTGCACTAAATATTTTTTTGCCTTCGAGTATAAACTTATTATTACGAAGTGCTTATGATAATATAATAATACAGTAATAACATGTAATAATATGTAATAATAACATATTGTATATATATATTAAATTATATATGTAATAAATATTATATCATACTTATTAATATTAAAGATCTTCGTAATTTGTTTATTATTGGATGTTATTATAGAATACAATAGTATACAGCTGTGTTATTACCAATTCTTTTTTTGGCACCGGGCGGGCCGAGTCATCCTCAAGTTAATTCTTCCCATACATATCCTGAAGCGCGCGTTGACAAGAGCGTTTTTTTCATGAGCAAGATGCGCGCTCATGTAGCCGCTGACGCGCGAGTAACAAGCGGTGCGCTGTATCTTTAGGTTCCGCACAGTGTATTTAGGGGGTTAAGGATGGGTTTTCAGGGTTTAAAGTATGAACAGCCGCGAAGCGGCTCGTCGGCCGCTCCCTTTTGACATCCTTAAGCGCGCCACGCGCTGCCAAAAAAAAATCAAATCGTTATTTGATATATTTATTTGTATACATGCAATGACCAAAACTTCAAACTCAACGGCAAATGCATTCTTACTCGTGCGCGGCGATGTCACTTTTGTATGGGAATCTGTAAGAAATCACGTGATTGTGATCGTATAATTGTTTAACATACACTATGTAACCATACGATAATTAAATCAATCATACCGAGTCGATGAAGAAAATTCCTACGGCAGTACTTTTCTTCATCGACTCCGTAGTACTTTTCTTCATCGACTCGCGGAATTGGTCATATGTTGATATGCATGTATACATGCGATGCGTATGGCATTATAAAAATATAATAATAAAGAATATTAAATAGCATTATCATATATTTATATTTTTATATAATTATACTGTAAGAATCCCTGTTAAGAATAATATATAGATAATCCATGCATGATAATCCATGTGATAATCCCTTGCGGCGGCGCGCGAACGATTACATTTGCGCAGAGAGGGCATCTTCTCTTTGTAAAGTTTTACATCCGCATGCAGAGCGATGAAGTAGTGTGGCAGGTACTCGTTTTAAAAACCATGCCTTGCTTACATATTTTTAAAAACTCCCGCGTTTTCATGCAGATTATAAACCAAGGGCACTGCAGCTACAAGGTGAAGACAAGCGCGGAAACATTTTGCAGAAATAAATATAGCGTTACTGGCCTCTGTAATCGAAGTTCATGTCCTCTCTCAAACAGCCGATACGCAACGATTCTCGAAGATAACGGTGAGTTTACATGCGGCGTAGCTCAGAACTTGATGAAGGAAGTTTCTTTCGTTACAGGAGAATTATACTTATGCATGAAAACTGTCGAGCGCGCGCACAAACCTGCGACACTTTGGCATCGAGTGGCTCTTCATCATAGCTACGCAAAAGCTTTGACCCAAATAGACCAAATTTTGGCCCACTGGTACAGTTTATTGAGACACTTCTTTGATGTGTCGTAGAGCTTAATTCATTAGTCCCAACAGGTCACGCTTTATCGTACACAAAAGCAAACAACGCCTCACAAAGATTACACAGCTTCTCTTAAGAACAAGAAAAACTTTGCGAGTCAGCAGGTGAAACAGAGCGCAAGAGAGTGGTGACTAATGTGAAACTGTGAATTGTAAATGTATAGGTCGAAAATTGTTACAATACCGGCCCGGCAGCAGCAAAACGAGGCTAGACGCGAAGCAAAGGTTGGCTTTCATCTCTCATCTTCACAGCTGTTTATTTATGCAACTTTCTACAGGCACAAGTTGCTGCACAGTTAGAGAACTCCATTGAACATGAATTGCTGGTATGTTAGTCTCTCGATAACTACATGACGGAGACATAGTTTATGGTATACTAATGTATGTTGACAGGAGCGCCTGCGGTCTGGGACCTACGATAACCACCGCACGCGTTATCTTGAGAACTATACACCAACGGTGGGGCTCTTAGGATGTCGTTATTTTCTTGTGAAAGTTTTTCGCGTTCTCATAACAAACCCTCTCCTTCAGACTGCTCGAGCCATCAATGAACGAAGCCATCTTGAGCTTGAATACGAACGCATTAGCAACGAGAACTAGCTCAAGATTTCATACATTATAACATCTATGAAGGGTTTGCGCACACTGTGTCTGGCGGCCAGACTTTCAAACGCAAAGCTCATCACAAAATAGTGTTGGTTGTTGATTACACCGGCTTACCGCGAGACGAATTCGATTCAGACCTATGACAATTCTGCAATGATCTTTAACATTTTTCCCATTTGCCCCCCCGCCAAACGTTCTTCGTACGCATCAATGACCTATGAAAAGGATTTTAAGGATGCTTCATAACCTACAGTTGATATTGCTGAGCCTACCAAGAATATCTCTACGTTGCAGCTGGGCTTTAGATTGATGAGATTCAGACATTCGGTCGAAGTGAGACTCATTGACTGCATTGCATTGAAGAGATTCAGATGATTAAACGTGGAAGTCAAAAACGAATTACGTTAAGTGAGACCAACAAGTCAGAAAGTTGTGACCGGGTTTGACAACCGGACAAGGTCCTGCTCAAAGCTCCATAACACTGCTCGCGGGAACATTCAGATGTACAAATCAACAACTTCACATGGAAGTACCTGTAATTCTGTTGGAAAAGGATCGTGTGGCTGAGGGTAACGAGGCGCGTGTCCGGGCTCCCGCGTGCGCTGTCGCAAGAGCTCAAGAAGCTCGAAATTTGAGACAAGCCCCTCGTTGGTACATATAACTCTCATGTTCGCGGCGTCCTTCCCTAGGAATTTTGCCCGTGATTAGTTATCTAGCCTATGCGTTTTACCGACGTTCGCGGCGGAAAGTGCACATGTTGAAGGGCCCTGTTTTGGCTTTAAGTGTGAGTGAATAGTCGTTTATTTGCAGAAGCGTTATTATTTGCTTGCTCAATATTAATGTAAAGCAACCAAGGTAGGGATTAAATAGATTCATGCAATCGGAACTTGTACCTAGAGTGTTGTCTACGCCAAATATTGAAAAGTTTACATATTGTGATGACTGATAATCATATAATATCCGTCCGGACGATATCCGTCAGTAGACATAGGCACTAGCTAGCGGAACTAACTCGTAAATATTATCAGGGATTGGAATTCAGGAGGCGAGTGACGACTGCGCTGTTTTAAGTGTGAAGTCCGTTCCAATGTTTAGTATTATTAAATATAATATCATAAATATCATATCTATTAGACCTTCGTATTATTTAAAATTTATTTAAGATCTTAATATTAATCTTTAAGCAAGGACAGGCAGGGGTAGGGGTGACGTAATTATCTTATTAGCGCCAGCACGTGTCAGCATACACATTCTGACTGTTTGCTCATTGGAGTACTCGAATTTGAATAAAGCCGGTGTTTGCGCACAAAATAAAACTCCGGTTTTCCCGTTGCCCTCGAACCGCGCTTCAAAGTTTTCAGCCCGATTTTGAAAATTGATTTTCATGGCGCAAAGATCCGCCATCTGTTTGGGCGCGCGGACTGCTCGATAGCGAGGGCTTGAATCGAAATTCGGGCTTGACAACTTTGTTGGGCTCCTCGATAGCATTCCGAGGATGTAAAAACATCTGGTGAAGGTAAAGGCTCAAAAAAGTTATTTCTCCGGGAGGTATTTCATCGTCGACGGAAACGATGGGTTATATAACAAGAAATATATGCTGAAACGCGCTGGGCGCTAGTCAGGTAATTACGTCACCCCTGTCCTAATAAACACTCTTGACTGTAGTTTTACTTCGTCACTCTCGGGTATACAACTGAAAACAACCTGAAAACAACAAAAAGAGCACTTACTTGAAAACAACTTAAAACAACTTGAAACAAACTTGGGAAAGTACTATAGAATACTTTAATTTCCGTTGTCATAATAATATAATAATCTTATTATCATAATAAGATCTTAATACATAAATATGATATTATAATATAATATGATATTATAATATATTATAATATATATCTTATTATTTATTTAATATAATGTTAAACCGAGTAATGATATAGACGCATTAGGATCTTATATTACTATTAGGTTATCGATAAAAAAATGTCCGACCTAATAAGTAAGACCCTCATTTTTGAAATTCAGAATACCTTCTTCTTCGTATTATTTATTAGTTAATATATGTTAATATTGTATTCTGGATTTCAACAACGGCCCTGTATATTTATACATATCCTATTAATACATATATAAACGCTAAATATATCTAAATATGCGTTAAGATCTTAAATAAATAATAAATAAATCCTAACGCGTCTAATTTAACACTTAATTAACCATACATTATTAATCAAAGCTTCTGCTATATATGCAAACCGCATTGCGTCAGGTCTAAACTCAAACTAAAATATCAGATTAAGATATTATGGATTTCCACCACGCACGCACCCGCGCACACTTTAAGAAGTTAATCAGATTTAAGTGTTGTAAGGATATATAGAGCATCGCAGCTGTCCAAAATCCCCCGAGTGTCATCAAGTCACTCGAGTTTATATTTTTGTTAATCACTTATCAAAATCAGGCAGCCGCGCTGGATTCACTTTTCTTGGGAGCTGCTCTCACCTATCGAACCTCCATATCATGTTGAGTAGCGACCAAAGGACGGATGTTAGTGGGGTCAGCTACAACTGTGGCGGTAAGCTTATTGACGTTTAACAACGTACAAACGTTCTCCCCGACGTTCACTTACTTTTTTTTGCCATGTGCCGCCAACAGACTGCGGCTCGGAAGTTCTGCTACGTCCCGGAGATATCGTCATATGCCGCGAGTGCGGTTATAGAATTCTGTATAAGAAGCGTACGAAACAAAGTAAGTGAACGTTTTTCTGGAACAAGTCAGTTGTATAGCAACACCTCACCTTAGACTCACGCCCACAGTCGTACAATTTGAAGCAAGATGACCGTGGTTTGAAGTTTCTCAGCTGGTTTGTGCGTTCCGCACAGGCCTGCGAACATTTAGCCCGCGGCAGCTGTGAGAGTGGAGAGGGCGCGGATGATATCACGTTTGTCATGACCAAATCACCCGACTTTGCTGCGTTCTTGCAAGGAATGTCATTCAGGTCTTCAAGTCCTGTCCACCTGAAGCCTTTCAAGCAAGTGCGACAACGGATGAAACAAGATTCGGCCCAAATGCATGGATACATCAGCTTAAAACGATTTCTATATATCAAACTATCTACCTTCGTATACCTCATCAAAAAGCAAATTTCCGATCATCAAATTTCCCCTCCTTCGTCTTTCCATTTGTTTGCGCAGCCAAGACATTGAAAGTAGAGAGACATTCCCTCCGGGGTTGTGAGAGAGAAAAACACTGCTTCCTTATGATCGCACCTTGGGCACTGCACGTCTGTCGAACGAGGAAGCGTTGGATCGGTTCGGATATCCTGGATTATTGTTGTTGTTTCTGCTGCAGTATGGCGGATACTGTGACGATGGACACAAAAGTCTTCGGCATCAATCCTGTAGTTGCAGTTCAAGCAAGCGTAAACTAACTTTTTCTGCTCGCGGTCCTCTTTAGGGTAGAGTAAGTCGTTGCTATTTGGACAAAAGCGGAGCCTGACAGCTCCTATTTGCTTCCGTTCTTCATGCCCGTTCTGAGCCGGACGCTGTCCCCCTTCGAAGTTCATTGTATTCAACAACTGGTCCGAAACCAAAAACGCAGCGTTGCCCAGGAGTTGCGTTCAGGGGTCCAAAAGTGAGTGTGTCCTCTCGCGGGGATTTAACACGCCGGAAAAAGCCTCTCGGGTGTTTATGTCGCCTCTAATTGTCTGGTAGACTTTCGAAGAAAATTGATAGATGACGCTTGTTGGACCTGGGCCGATCGGTTGAAGGGAATCGGGGCACGAGCTGGTGCGCCACTTTTGTTGCGTCCTAGGATCACACGAGGCGGACGATCAAAACAAAAACGCGAATATATGTAATAAGGTTTCTAATAAGGTAAAGTAATTATGATCAATAATAATACATGTATGAATAAACGTGATTGCGTGGGTCTGTTCCCATGTGTATCGGCAGAGCCGCCGTGCATGACTTCTTAATTAAAACATGATGAGACTGATGGACCACTGATGAGGGTTGTTGCTTGGTCGGATGGTATGATGTGATATATTGACATGTCAAATTATCATATGTGAATTAATTGAGATATTACATATAAATGCCCTCCTGTATGAGTAAACGGTGAATTCGACATTTTTTTCCAAAGGATCCCGTGAGATCGGCTATGCCGAAAATACGAAGGATGAACGAAGATCTTGATGATATTTCAAAATAGAATATTATTCATAAATACATATTATCTTTAATTTTTAAACTTTATATATTATTTCTTCGATCGTTCGTCTTCCAGCGGTTCCTCTTGATCTTATTATTAACTCAAAACATGCATAAATGTATACGACAACGGATATGAAAGTACACATACAGTTCAAAAATATTAAAGTGTTTTTCCAAGTGTTTTTCAATTGTTTTTCAAGTGTTTCTCAAGTATTATTATAAATAGTTTACTCGTGCGTGGTTTAGCGTTACATATATTTGAAGCCTTCATATGCCATACGTGAGGGCATTTACATATTATAATGAACCAATAATTTCACATTTATTTGTTAAATTACACGCATTCATAATAATAATTGACATGAACGTGTACGTATTAACGTTACGTATCCGCAATTCTATCATGATTTAATAACCATGCGGGGGGCTATGCCGACACACCTGGGAACGAACCCACACAATCACGTTAAACACTACTCCTGTTCCCCCCTGGAAAATTTCTATTATTACTGCTCGTGCGTGTCATTTCAAGATCAAGAACTAATAATTGGAATAAAGGGCGGCGTTCGATCTCGTGCGGGCTCGGCATCGTCATGGAAACTGGCGCCGCAACGAGGACCGAAAATATTTAAGTATAACGAATAAAAGCATACTACATGGAAACCGTTGATGGCGCACATCTCACTGACGATGCGATTCCCGACCATTTTTTCGCCTCATTTCCAACTCTGCACGAGTGCGTGACGGCTTTGTCGAGCGATGTCCCCGAGATCCGAGCGGGCGCCGCTGAGGCTCTCTTGGAGGTCCCTGTTGCGGGAACGCGGCAAGGCGACCGTGGCACACCATGGGCATACGCGCTTATTGCTACAGGTGCCATCGTCCCCCTTCTTGGTCTCATCCAGGCGGTGAAGCGAGACGGCGCTGAAGGTCTCAAACCGCGTGAGTGTCCAGAGAACACTGAGCCAGTGCTACGGGCGGGCGACTTCGCACTGCTGGTTCTTTCAGAGATAGCTGAGGTTGCTTCGGCATTACTGGCGGATGAGGGATGGGAAGTGCGCTACGATGAACAAGTTAACCGACCCGTTTTCTTGGATGAGCGGTCTGGCATGCAACAGTCCAGCCCTCCTGTTTTGCGAGTTACATCAGGTGACTGGGTAGCCTCGATGCTCGTCGAGGTAACCACACTACTTCAGCCGCTTGATATTGACTCAGGCACAGGAATGCCCCGTTGGCCTGTGAGTGTCTTGTGCCATATTCCAGTCAGCCCACATAGACCTTGTACGATCAGTGTTTTGGATATTGTCGATGAAGGGGAGACTGGTGAATGCACTCGGGTATTGATCCGCGGCCCTTGGGCGGGTTCAAATGGTGAAGTTGATGGCGAAGTAGACCCAAAGGAAACACCGGGTACTGCACTTGATGGCTGGCACGACGCAACAACTGTTGCGGCCCTCGTACCACATCTAAATGCGTGTACTTGGTCACCCATGAACCCACCACGTGTATTAATACTTGGCTTGCGCTGTGGTGCTGTCCCGGCATTTTTGTGCAAGTATCTCCCTGGTGTTCGCGTCGATGTAGTCGAGCCTGATGAAGAAATCGTCAAAATCGCCAAGGACTTCTTTAGCCTAAAATTCGAAGAGGTAAGATGGTCGTCTCTTGATGAGTCCTATCGAATCACGCTGCTTAGCACACCACCTAGCGAAGGAACGTTTAGGGTATTTGTTGGGGTATCGGCATTGCAATTCTTGAATGTCGTTCCCGGTAATAGCAACTTTCTAGGATTGCTTGGAAATATGCCAGACCCTGTTGAACTTGATGCGGGAGATATGCACAAGTTTCAGAGCTTAGCTCTCAGTACAATTAAGAACAATCAAAAATTTGGATTTGTCGCACTCGCTGCTCGAAGCAGAACGAGCTTGCAAGAGGCAGCGGCAGCGCTTAGCTGTGCCTGGAGAAGGTACTTTTCGAGAACACTCATATTATGTGATCCTAAGGACCAAAAGGTGTTGCAAAACAACGATGGAACAAACACACTGACTAAATTTATGAAACGTACTTTGCCGCAATTCGGGTCTTTTGAATGGGAAGCATTGCATTTCGACGGCGCGCCAACGTCCGGAGGAGTTTTTATCTGTCTTCCATTTCAGGGTGAAGAAGATTATCAGAGAGAAACACCGCTCGACTTCTTCAATCCGAGCACCTGGCACGCCCAATTGGAATTGTTTTTAAGGAACCGGGAGTCATCAAGTACAGTCACTGCTAACCGTTTTCCTTTTGCCTTAGAATCCTCTATGCAGAATCCATGGATCGCTTTCGGCGACGCGTGGCCTGCACGCTCTAATGGTCGTGTTTTACATGTCAGGTATTGTGTAGCTAGTGAAAGCAAATACTCCAGCTTCAGTTATAACCCTCACGAGAGGTCCACCCTCATCGCTGAAAAGGACGATGCAACTGGAGACACATTTTCTAACGGCATTTGCGAAATTACACCTACCACTCACTTTGAGGAGAATACCGATGATGTCCTCTCAACAAAATATTGGGAAGGTATATTCGGTAACAAGCTTTCTTGCAAAGCACAGACAATTGCGGAGCCATCATATAGGTCATCTTCAGTGGCTTATTCACGGTATTGCATATATAGAAAAGATATCGAGGAGCAAGGTTATACATGGGGGGATGTTGTGGTCACTGAATCTGAATCAAAACACTTAGCAAACGGCATCCAACAATTAGTTGCTGCAGGGTGGCCGCCAGTGTGCATTTTTGTAAGTGACTTAGCATGGAGTGTGACTGACCATTTATGGTCGTACGCAGAAGCTATCCTTGGCGCCGGAAACGAAATCGTATTAGAACCATCTCTCGCGGCATTCAAGCTAGATCCAAGACAGGATCATGCTGGAAAACGTTATGTTGGGAACAACTTTGGGCAACCGCATCGAGACTACTCTCATGAAGAAGTGTTCGGCTCGGACATCTCAGAGGCTTCGAAAAGCCTAAACATATTATCCATATGGCTGCCTTTAGTGGACATTTCCCTCGAAAATGGTTGCATGTATGTGGTGCCTCGATCAGGCGATAGATCAGGAGGTAGTGGAGAGAACGAAGTAGACATTCCATTGTTTGACATGAAAACAGTTCAAGCACTTGCCCCGACAAAGGCAGGGACTTTGCTTGCATGGGCAGGTAACACCGTGCACTGGGGTGCAAGTTGTGTCAAACGAGACGAAAAATCTCCGCGAATAAGCTTAGCTTATGTGTTCAGGAAGAAACAAGCTGTTTGTGATCTTCGCGGGGAACCGCTAACACGAGAAGCTTTCCGTGCAGGGTTGACCATGGAGCGTCGCTTAGAGCTTATCCGACAATCATTGAGTTGTTTTGAGCATTGGTACGGGGACACGACGCCTACGATAACTAAACTCGGCAGACCAAACGTGTACGAGCATGGTATGATATAATAAGACCTTGCACGAAAACACGCATAACTCAAGTCTGTCCCAAAGTCCCAAATGACTCAGATACTTCACTTTCCTTTAAAAAGACTCTCCCTATCCCCTGCTGAGGTGACTTTGCTGCTACAGCTGCAGAGAGATCCAACAGAAATGTAGCAATGAATCGAGAAAGAATCGCACTTCGATATAAACTCCTCGTACTATCACTGTCTACTAGTTTGTGTCGCTCCGCTGACGAGCTCAAACCATTTTCCTGACCTTGAAGCAGCAGCTTCACGGTATGCATCAGCCGGTCAGGATCTCGTGCGAACACTTCCTCTGCGAACAACTCTGGCACAATAAAGTCTGTAAGGCCGTGTCCTTGAGATCTCAATATTGGGCGCAGACCAGGCTCCGCGAGAAGTGTGTTTCGTGTATCTTCAAACCTCAACGAACGTTCCGTTTCAGGTATTTTGTTCCAAAAGTCTTGAAGCACCAACAACTGGTTATCTGAGCGCATGGCGTTCAGTAGATTGATCCCCGCCTGGCGTTGGCGTATCAACATTTCTCGGCCCTTCCCAAGATCAGGGTTCTGTTGCCATCGGAGCCGATCGATTTCCGCCTTAGCCTGCTCTATCCCCTTCCGGTTCGTTAGAGTCAAACTGAAGTGACTCGTATACAAGCAAACCGCAGCGAATACTGCAAAGCCAAGTAACAGGAAAAATACATGTAGATACACAAGAAGAAGGATAATAGGTCAACTCAAGCATCGTCAATGGACCCACAACAGGATAAAGACTGCGAACCTGGGCGATGCTTTGGGCGATTGCAAAATCTTTTTCCCGTGTGATTCTTGACGACGTTTTCTTGGTGGAATGTCCGGAAGGAGTACTGCTTGTCCTCCGGCGGTGTTTCAGTATCATCTTTGTTTAGGTGATCGTTTCGGTTCACCAAGGATGGGGCAAACACTTGAAACAAAGTTACAAGACCTATGTCGACGGTGGACTAGGATACAACAGAAGCTAGGAGACTCTTTTAGGAGACACTTTATTTTAATCTTAATAATCATTATTATTATAAAGATTTTATTACACATACATATGTATATATACAAGAAGTCCCATACATATATATCGTATTTAAATGTATTTAATATATTGTATTATTCTAATCTTTATTATATTAAATTCGTACGCATTTAAGGTGCAAAAAATACGAAATAAATAAAGATCTTCGGTTTCGTACTTATTATTATTACATCTTATTACTTGTCGTCATCAGTAAAATTCGCCTTGCCCCGAAGAATTTCTGCGGCCGCAATATCTGGTGCCTTTCCCACTATCCCCGGTTCAGATACACGAACCCCCATCGTTGAGCTACCACTGATTTCGGTGCTGCTAAAATTCTTAACGATGGCTGATAAATCCTCACCGGACTTCAGCCTTAAACATCCACTTGAGCACACCTGGACGCTCTGGTTCGACAACCCTAACGGGTAAGCATTCCTGCTTTCTTTCCCAAAAGCCTAAGAACCGCCTTTAAATGTGGACTTTGACAGACGCCAGAAGCAGGCGACATGGGGACAGACTTTGCGAACCGTCTACACGTTCAATACCGTGGAAGACTTTTGGTGCCTCTATAATAATATACTGGCACCGAGCAGGTTGATCATGGGGACTGACTTCCATCTCTTCAAGGAGGGGATTGAGCCCAAGTGGGAAGACGCTAAGTGCGCAAAAGGTGGCAAGTGGACCTACTTTTTTCCAAAAAGCAAAGATCCGAGCAGTCTCGATGACTGCTGGCTCAGTTTGCTACTCGCTATGATCGGAGAGCAATTCTGCGAGCCTAGTGAGATCTGCGGTGCTGTGGTAAGTGTTCGCCAGAAACAGCACAGAATTTCTATATGGACCAAAACAGCTTCTGATGAAGCAGATCAAATGGCAATTGGTCGACATTTCAAAAGTATCCTTGGGATGGGCGAGAATGAGAAGATTGGCTACATGGTTCACGATGATGCCATACGACTTGAACGCCGTGCAAAAGACAGGTATACCGTCTGAGAAAATAATCCGTGAGGTGCTGAGTAGGTGTCCAAAGTTGAATCCTTACTTCCTCTGTTGTGCCTCTTCACCGCAATGAACTCGTCATTAGGATCATTGCCCTTCGTGTTTTGTAGTATGAATTCATTTATTAATTAAAATTCTTCTTCGAGAGTATCTATAATCGGAGGTCATTGGTAATCTTCTACACATCATCGCAGAACAAAATTATTGAGCCATCTGCACCTGCACTAAAAAGCCAAGGTTGCGTTGGATGAAAAGCACAGCCCTTGACTCCCTCGCAATCTTGAGAGCAGTGTGATCGAAGAATTCTCAGAGGAGTTATCAAGGCGTTCCTATCTAGATCAGCATGGACCATTCCATGAAATACGTGGAGAGTCGCATCATCAGAAGCCGAGGCAAACAGAGGATATGTTGGATGAAAGTCAACGTCCTGTGTAGTGAGTTGGTTCAATCTCATGCCATCGCGATATATTTATCAAAAGGGTGCCAGTATATAACCTTGACGGCGCTCGCATGTGATCCCAAAACTTTGTATGGCATAGTTGATAAATCCAAATCAAACCTAAAATACAGGGCAAAAAACGAGTATCAGTTGCTGCCTTTCTGGCAGATTAAAATTTGGGTTTTGACCATGAAACTTTTCCATCTTCGCCACCAACGATAATATTCTCCCCTATGCACACCCAAAAACGGCATCGGTGAGAATTGACACCCCGTATTTATGATTCTTCTGACAAAAATACCTCCAGAATGAATCGCCATGCAACTCAGGGCACGAGTGCCGGTTGAGAGTTTCTTCAACAATATTTGTCGCTGCAGATCGTACAGATGCACGTGCGATCCAGTGCAAATAAAAAGGACGGGGCCGTGCGGATGAAAGGCGATACTTCGAATGGGAATTCTGGAAGAAAGGAGGTAATACAGGCTAATTACTGAAAAGCGATTTTCAACAAACTTTTGGTGACGGAATATTTGCTGAGAGCTTTTCCTGGAAAGTAGTGCTGCTTACGACCAGAATAGATATTGCATCTGCGCATTCCACACCTTGAGAGTCGATTAATCATTACATGCTTCCCATCGGAAACCATGGATGCAAAGTAGTCCCTGAAATAGTAGCAGAGAAAGAGGGTAATGCACAAGTAAATAAAAAGCTGGCTTGGCCGCCGCACCCCTTGTGATGCCAGATGACCTACAAAATGAAAAATGTCAAGAGCAATCATTCGGCAATCCAGAAGGATTGTACCTTAGTAACATCAGCTGAATGTAGAACGAATATCATTCCACTCCTGTTTACCGCATTTGACACTGCAGTGAGCTACTGGCGAGTGCTAAAAATATAATTGATTTCACCTCTCTGCCCATTTCGGAGTCGTGTGTTCAGTTATCTCCTGTGACAAAAAGGAATTGAGGTCGTTTGGTCACACTGTACACGAGACGGCTTGACTGAAACCCTACCATATTGGGAATTTGCGCTTCGTGTTGACCAGTGGAGTACTGACCGGAATCTACAAACAGTGTACGTAAATTTGAGAAACCGTGTATGTAAAATTGGTCACTTTTTGTTTGAATCTTGCACTGACCATCAGCTGAGTCAATCAAAACAACGGCAGCGCCAACGCATGCGGATATAATGTTGCCGAGTCGAGGACACCTGACGAGGACACGTGAGGATACCAAACAGCACGTGAAACATGATTGCTCACCATGCAACATGTTTGACTTCTTTGGTAAAGTGCCAAACTCTGATGCAGCGACCGGTAGAGATCTGGTGAAATAAAAACATTAGGTTTTTCAAAATGCCGCCGAACTCTGAAAGCTGTACCTCCCACTTTCTCATCGTACGATCAGACGATCCAGATACAAGCCAATTCCTGTGCTTGAAGGAGGAATGCATGAGGGCTAGGGACAAATAAATGGGAATTGCCAACGTTTGCTCTCAGAAACATTGCTTGACTCACCCAGTTGGATCAGGTGCAATCGAAAGAACTTTACCCTAAAATACAAGGCAAGAATGATATTGAGAGTGTCATCGGGTGCTAACGATTCGAGATGCGGGCTTCAATCCAAGCTTATATTAATACCCGATGTCCTGTCATTCGTAACATCTCTGTTGTTGGGAATGGCCTTAATTCCTGTCGTCCCAAGCGTAAGCCAAAGGTCAGGAGTCTACTTCAACAGATATAACCTTCGGATTCGGCAACGGCGGCAGAATGTCACTCGGGTGCACACTGATTCGATGTTTTTCCACCCGAGGACAAAGATAAAGGTCGAGGCACCTTCGAAACCTAGATTGAAATGCTGTTTGAGATCCATTCCAACAAAAAACTTTCTTCAATTCGAACCGGTCGATGACATAAGGTGCGTATGAAGGAACCTGTTGCTCGGTGAATTGTGAGAATGGAAATGCCATGATGTTTAAGACAGTAGCACACCTTTCGCAGAGCGCCATATACGTTCTGATAAACCTGCGAGGTTTGCTTGTTTCGAGAGGAGCCATTAAAAACATCGGTGGTTCGATATTCAACAGGTGGATTGTAAGAGTCAATGTGACTCGGTGCTCTGGTTTTTGGTATAACAAGACTTTGTGGGACTGCACGTTGCAAAAGTTGCAGTTAGACTCTGTCAGCAAACACGAAAAAATGATCTGGTCACCGTTAATATTCCCAGTAGGTGTACGAAGTGAGTCCCATATTAGTCGCAGTCCTTGAGAAACATTCTGAAGCCGGAGGCCAAAACATATTTGTTTCATAAAAACTTGAGTATGATTTGCATTGGGCAGTGTTGAAGATTACTTGATGCCAACATGAACGTACATTAGTCACCGGCTTGTGGAGATATCCATTTCGCAAACTTCGAATTATACGGATAACCATTTTTGCTTCCCTGCGCCGCAGCATCAAATATCTTTCAGAGTGGCAGGCAAATGCTTCAAAACAACCTTACCATTTTGATGGAATGAATCGGCGTTTTGGCTCTCGTGCCTGCCCTGGTGCTTTGTCAAGTTCTTGCCCGGCAACGTCCTTTAAGCATGGCTGAACAAGTCAGTGACAGGTTCAGATGTGCGCATCACAACTCCAATGGGTCACCTGGATTTCCTGTTCAACCCCGAAAAAATGTCGTGGCATTACTCCTCCTCGAAGCTTTTGAATAAGCTCGACCTAATCAGTGAATAGTTATTGCAATGATTCATAACCTCCGATTTAGACGCCGAACCTGTGCTTTTGATAGCTTCGGTTCATTTCCTCCTTTTTCATCAAACACTGTTCTCCAGTAGCTTGGGTCGTCCACCAGTTGCAACAGATGTTCGATAGAGTCGCCCTTCCCTGGCTTGAAAATTTTCCGTCCATCAGCATCATATCCTACGTGCTCTTCTTCCCTATACCATTCCAAAGGAACGTCGCCTATCGTATTATCCATGGTTGTAAATCAAACGGTGTACTGAACCCAAGCCACAAGATGCCGAGAATCTGGGGAAAGAGGTAGCCAGCGGCGAATGTAGATGTATATAAGTATATGCACTGGCCGTCCTGCTTTACGATAGTACAAAAGTCGATTTCTTGGTCGGATGTGCTGCAATGCCCGCTGCCAAAGTGTTTATTCCTTCGCGAACCGAGGCGGCGGCGGACTTGACATATCATTAAGAGTCTCAACAACGAAACGTACATACACCTTCATTATTTGACAGTTTGAACAGCAGTTTAAGCTTCGTATTTGATTATTATTTACTCCACATGCATGTATATAATTGTATATATGTGATCATATCATCGTCGTAATAACATAATCGGACCATAAATCATATTTAATAAACTATGATATCTACAAAAATATATATATGAAGGTAATAATAATAAGGCTCCAGAGACCGGAGAGTGGGTGTGTGGTGTTGGCGTTGGCGTGCGTAAGAGTAAAAAGAGTAAAAAGAGTAAAAAAAAACGTTTGATTTGGGGGTGTAAAATTGGCGACAATGTATGGAACGAATAGACCGTGGTGTTTGATTAACGATACCAGGTGAACCGGACATTTTTCAATGTGTTGTTGACAATGAGTCGTGTAATTTACGGCTATGCCGAATAACATATTGTGACTGATCATATATAACATATCATGGACGGATGCGCTTGATCCCGTCAAAAAAAAAAACCTGAAGAATTATTCGGCATAGCCGATCTTACGGGTTCTTTCATGAAAAATGTCACTGTGGTCATTTTTGAATGGAATTTAGGGGAAATTGCTATTCCGGCTAAGCCGGGATCCGGCGAAGCAGCCAGAATCTGACTGTTTGCCTATACGACCTCGTAATTGAATTGTCCGTGCTGATGG
>Ga0209631_10003861_pt1 | contig 16959 bp, 16 predicted proteins | sample COG_08_FD_184752 | JGI IMG/M metagenome (GOLD analysis project Ga0209631, IMG submission 184752) | Pelagic Microbial community sample from North Sea - COGITO 998_met_08 (SPAdes) (version 2) | ecosystem: Environmental > Aquatic > Marine > Neritic zone/Coastal water | place: Helgoland, sampling...
TTGTAATTTTTTATTTGGATGTATCTCCATCATTTATACTGTACAAAACACTTATTTTTTTTACTGTTTTCACTAGCAGGGTATCTTTTTGGCTTTTTTTCCTATGGGGGTGTAAATAATACACTCATTGAGTCGTCAATTTTAATTAATAGCAAGGAGCTGGAAGGGAATAAATTTTCTGGTTTATCGATTAATAGAGAAAGAAGATTAAGTGCTGAAGGTCAGACTTCTATAGAGTCTGAAATTGAAAAAATAAGTCCTGATATTCTTCCTATATCTAATTTAACATCATCATTGACTAGTACTTTTTCAAGTTTTCCTGATCAAGATTTATACGATTCAGCAGTTTACGCGATAAATTATATATTGCAGAGCGAAAAATCATTCGGTAGTTCAGAAATTGATATTCTTGAGGGTATAAAATCAGTTTTAATTTCTTTTTTAATTGTTAGTGAAGATAAAGGTCTAAACATAAATAATACATATCCAACCCTTGTTGCTGATATTTATGAAGACCTTATACCCGAAAAGATTTCTGCTAAAGGCTTCAGTATTCCAAATTGGGCTAAAAATCTATCGAAAATCTTTATTGAATCAATTTCTGAGTCTGATATCGAGTCAGATCATAATTCTCTTTATACATCTGTCAGCAGTACAATAACCCAAAGCACACTTGGTATTTTAAATAATTCAACTTATTCTGCTCCAAATTTCTTCCCAACAATATCACCAGTCGAGACTTCCAGGAAACTTGAAAATGATGATATGAAATTCGGTGGAGTTAACAGGTTTATGAAATTTGACCCTTCCAAAACAGCAATCATACAATTTGCAACAAGAGGTTTAGCTGAAGGGCTTTTTGGAAATTCCAAAACTCTAACTTCTAGTGATGTTGAAACATATTCTAACCTTCTTGGTAGTGAGGTTTCATCCTCCTTAATAAATTTTCTCAATGGTTTAGGCGGAGAGAACAGCCTGTTTGCCTACGAAGCAACTAAAGCAATTTCTACAGGTTTAACCTTAGGGTCAGTTTACAATACTGCAAGTAACAGTTTGTATCGCGATCTGGAATTGCCTTACATCACCGCAGAATCGATTTCAAAAGCAATTGCCTCACAAATTATCACATCATCTATTAAGCTAGAGAATGGATTTGAATTACACCGATTATCCGAATCTGTGGCCTTTGGCACATCAATGGGTGCTCAACTATCAACAGTTCTAGACAGGTCACTAGACTATGAAAATAGCAATAGTTTTGAACTTTACTCTAGGACTTCTCTTGCTGAAGCAACATCTAAGGGAAGTGCCAATGGAGCATTAAACGCAGCAAGTCAGTTTATAGAAAATGATGTAAATATTGCTGATACATTTGGAAAAGTATCTAGAATGGAATTGTTGCAGATTGCCAGCGGATCAGCTCTTGGTTCCCTTTTAGGAAGTACTGGTCTTGCAATTTATTATCCAACTACAATGGAAATTATTTCGAGTGCTGCTCAGGGTTCTACTAATGGAGGAATGACGGCACAAAATCTCTCAATGGTCGATAAACCTAAAGGGGTTACAGAAGAGTTTGAAGTGGAAATTGCCCGTGCACTTGCTTTTGGGGCATCTGAAGGTGCATTATTTCAGATCGTTGCGTTACAAAATAAATCAAATCCTGAAAGCCCTACTTTTGAGAGCCAAACCGTAACAGCTGCTGAATCTGTAAGCTACGGTGCTGCGTTTGGTGCAGTTTCTGGGGGAATTAGTTCAGGTGAAGACCCCCTAATTGTTAAACAGGCAATCAACCAAGGGATAACAGAAGGTTCAACCGTTGGTATTTCATTGGCTCTCGGATATGATGCTACAGTTGCTAATTCTGTTGAAACAAAATCCTCCGTTGCAATCAAATCAGCGATTCAAAAAAAAGTTAATGAAGCTGCAAGTAAAGCCAATAATTCAATGGCGGTAAAATCAATTCAGACAAGTTCACGCGATATGCTTTTGCTAATGAGAAAATTTAATATCAATCCCCTTTTTACCAACCCGACTAAAATTTTCTCCAATCCGGCTAAAAAAGAAGAGGAAGCGCCTAAGCCCTTAAATGATGAGTTTCCCGTAGCATCACCGATCTAGGAAATTCCTTAAACTCAAATACTTTAATTTAGTGGATCATTAACATTGAAAAATGATATACTATCCTTTGTTTAGAATTTAAATTATATATGATTGAAAAAACTTCAGATATTGGACTCGTTGGCCTAGCTGTAATGGGTCAAAATTTAGCCCTCAACATTGCTGATCATGACTTTAGAATTTCTGTTTACAACAGAACTTATTCCAAAACCACTAATTTCATTGATAAGAATCAGCATTCAACACCCAATTTGATTGGATTTGAAGATCTTGAATCTTTTATAGATTCGTTGCAGAGTCCTAAAAAAGTCATCATTATGGTACAAGCTGGAAAACCAACAGATGCAGTAATAGATTCTTTGGTTCAACTACTAAACCCCGATGATATTATAATAGACGGAGGAAATGCAAAATGGACAGAGACTATTGCACGTGAGAAAAACCTTAAAGATAAAGGATTACACTTTATTGGCTCAGGTGTCAGCGGAGGAGAAGAGGGAGCAAGATTTGGTCCATCTTTAATGCCCGGTGGTTCATTGGAAGCATGGAAAGTAATCGAGCCTATATGGAATTCAATTTCAGCAAAAGTTGATCCAATTACCGGAAAACCAATCGAAGGTGCGTTGCCTGGAAAACCAATAGCTGGGGGCATTCCATGTTCTACTTATATCGGTGAGAACGGGGCCGGGCATTATGTAAAAATGGTTCACAATGGGATTGAGTATGGTGACATGCAAATGATCTGTGAAGCTTATGATTTGATGCACTCTATTTTAAAGTTATCACCTCATGAAATGGGTACTATTTTTGACGATTGGAACAAGGGTGAATTGGATTCCTTTCTGATAGAAATTACGGGAGATATTCTAAAGCAAACCGATCCTAGAACAAGCAAGCCATTTGTAGATATTGTTCTCGATGCAGCAGGACAGAAAGGCACAGGCAAATGGACTTCTATAAACGCTTTAGAAATGGGAGTCCCCGCCCCTACTGTTGCAGAGGCAGTATTTGCAAGGTGTCTCAGTGCGATTAAAGAAGAAAGAGAAGTAGCCTCTGAAATTTTAAATGGACCAAAAAAAACAGACATTGCTATCAACAAAGCTGATTTAATCTCTGCAATCAGAGATGCATTATATTGTTCGAAAATTTGTTCTTATGCACAAGGTTTTCAATTGATGAAAGAGGCTCAAAAAGAGTATGGTTGGAATCTTAAATTTGGTGAAATTGCCAAAATTTGGCGTGGTGGATGTATTATCAGGGCCGCATTTCTTCAAAAAATCACTGAGGCTTATGAAAAAAATCCTGAGCTTTCAAACCTTCTCCTTGATGATTATTTTAAAAATTGTATCAATAAGTATCAATCTAGTTGGAGGAGAGTAATTAGTATAGCAGTTGAATTCGGAATCCCTGTGCCTACATTTGCTTCAGCTATTTCTTATTATGATAGTTACCGTGCTAGCCGACTTCCTCAAAATTTACTCCAAGCACAAAGAGATTATTTCGGAGCTCATACCTATGAAAGAACTGATGAGAATAGAGGGAAATCCTTCCACCTAGATTGGTTGGATCCCAAAAGACCTGAATTAAAAATATAACTGACTAATTTTTGGCTAATTTGGAATGCTTCAGATAAAAATCATTAAGTTTTTTGTAATCCTCATCTTTTGATTTAGATAAAATTATCTGATCGAAGCATTGACTAAGCTTAATCTCCGTTTCTGCAGTTTTTATCCTCTTTTCAATATTTTCATAAGTATCTTGTCCTCTTTTTATCAACCTTTGTTTCAAATCGTTCAACGAAGATGGCATAATGAAAACACTGTGAAATTTACCACAAAGAAAAGAACCATTTTCTTCTAATCTTTTGAGAGTAGATGCACCTTGAACATCAATATTCAAAAGTACATCAAAATTATTTTGAAATTTCTCTTGGATAGACTTTTTATAACTACCATACCAATTTCCGTGAATTTCGGCATATTCTAAAAAAGCATCACACTTTTTTTGCTCTAAAAAGTCCTTACGCTTCACGAAAATATAGTCACTTCCATCACGCTCGGTATCTCTGGGTTCTCGAGTAGTAACCGTGATCACACGGGTTAGAATTGTCTTATAATTAAGTAACAAACGATCACATAAAGTAGTTTTTCCAACACCAGCAGGTCCAGAAATTACTAATGCAATACCTTTCATAAAGCTCCCTACTAATATGTAATGGCAACCCCCACAAGTAACAATCCATAAAGCAAAAAGGAATATCCCAGTACGATCGATCTCTTTCGGTCACTATTTAGCCATAAAAGCACATCTCTCGCTCGATAAGGCCATGCACCAAAGTATAGACTGGCAATAATTATAAAATAAATTGCTGTAACGAGAAAAAGTCTTGCACTTGGTTCTTGAAGAAAAGCTGAATCTAAAGCTTCTCTAGCATAAAAAAGCTTGATTATACAAAATGCACGAACTGATATAAAGTCATTGATGTAAAAGAACGAAGCAACAGCTATAAAACTACCTATTAGGCCAATTATTAATTTGTAATCGCCAAAATCAGCTTCTCCTAAATTTCTAACATGTTGAAATTGAAACCAAAATAAACCTAATGATAAAAGGAAAATTGCTGCTTTATTTGATCTAAGTAGCTCATTTAATAAACTTTTAATTTTAACTGAATTGCTGATTAAAATACAGCCATAAAAGCATGTCATAACCCCAGTAAAAACAGTGTATAATGTAAGATTCACCTTTTAAGCGGATTCACCTGCCAAGGTAGTTGCTGAAGTTTCTTTTATTATAACATGCTTGATAGTACCAATTTCTGTAATATCTCCTTCAAATACAACCTTACGATTACAGCGAGTCCTTCCCATGAGCATGTTAACCCCTTTTTTTGCTTTTGCCTCCACAAGAATTTCAAATTTTCCACCAAGACTTTTAGAATTAGATTCTTTAGACTGACTTCTAAGCATAGAAAGAAGTTCTTGGTTTCTTCTTTCCTTAATTTCCGTTGGAACAACATTACTCAAATTAACTGCTTTAGTCCCTGACCTTTCACTGTACTTAAATATAAATGCCATTTCAAAACCAGATTCTTTAAATGCACTTTTTGTCAATTCGAAATCATACTCAGTTTCACCTGGAAAGCCAACAATTACATCTGTGCTAATTCTCATAGTAGATTGAGTAGATCTCAATCTGTTTACAATTTCAAGAAAGCGAACACGAGTGTATGGTCTGTTCATTATTTTGAGAATTTTATCCGACCCACTTTGCATTGGAAGGTGGGCATGTTCGCAAAGTTTCGGTAAATATTTGTAACAATCAATTAAATCGTCACCGAAACTGATTGGGTGAGGTGAAGTAAATCTGATTCTCTCCAAACCGTCTATATCATTCAGCTTCTCGAGTAATTGAACAAATGGTGTCTTATTATTAACTTTAGGTAGTGAGCCACGCCCGTAAGCATTTACTATCTGGCCAAGTAAAGTGACTTCCTTAGTTCCCCCCTCTACTAATTCATGCGTTTCCTCAATAATACTTTCGATACTTCTATATCTTTCCTTACCGCGAGTCTTAGGTACAATACAAAATGAGCATTTCATATTACAGCCCTGCATTATGGAAACAAATGCAGATGCTTGAAGGAATTTCCCCGAGCTATGGTTGCGAATTTGGTCTTGCGATCCAGTTTCTTCGTCTAAATCTATAACCGCAGGCCTTGGGGACATCTTTCCTTTCGAAATTTTGTCTAGGTAATCAGGTATATGATGAAATTTTTGAGTTCCGACAATTAAATCCAAATCGGGTAGCGTATCAAGAATCTCGGAACCTCTGTTTTGAGCCATACAACCCATAATTCCGACAATAAATTTTGGATTCTTTTTTTTACGTTTAATTAAATGACCAGTCTTTCCCAAAGCTTTATTTTCAGCCTGCTCTCGCACACTGCAAGTATTTAATAAGACAACATCAGCTATGTCTTCATTATCGACAATTTCATATCCTCTATTTTTTAATTTATATGCGACATCATCTGAATCTCTTTCATTCATTTGACATCCATAGGTCTTTATAAATACTCGGTTCATTCGGATCAATCAAGATACCAATCCCAATTTTACGGTCAACTGCTAATAAAATTAACCAACTCAGAAGCTGAAGTTAATACAGGTGAACTAACTTCGTTTAATAATTCATATGAATTATGACCCGAACATAAAAGTACTGAGGATATACCTAGTGAATGGGCAATTTCATGGTCGTGACATGTGTCACCGATTAAAAGAATTTTATTTCTGGCAATTCCAAGAAAATCAAAATGTTTTGCTGCAATTGAAAGCTTACCATTTGCTAGGATATCATCGACTCCGGAGATTAAGGTAAAATAAGATTCTAAACCGTAATGAGAAACAAAATTCACTAAGTCATCCTGGAATGCGGCTGAAAGTACAGACTGAGTAATTCCTGCATCACTAAATTGTTTAATTACCTGAAGAATACCTTTTTGTAGATCACATTGAGAAAATCTTTTCCTGTAGTGACTAATAAAAAAATCGGATATCGATTTGTAACTGGAGGTAGTAATTGGAAGACCAATTAATTCATAGTATTCTTTGACTGGAAATGTAAAATTATTTATGTAATAATTTAATGTAACTTCCTCTAAATCATACTGATGTAATATTTCATTAACAATCTCAACACAAAGTGAAGCATCGTCAACGATAGTACCATTCCAATCCCAAATTATGTGAGAAAATTTCAAAACTTCATGATGATTAAAAGTGAACTAGTTGAAAGAAAAAATATTTCAAAATCACGAAAAAATTCAATATTTATCAATTTTAATTTAAAATACTTGATTATACGAAACATGAATTCATTGTGAATGATCAAAACAATTTTTTAATTATGGCGAAGAATACAAAAGATAAGAAAAATGATAAAAACCCAGACCTAGAACTTGCATTCCAGGGAATTAATAAAAAGTTTGGGGATGGTGCCTTGATGAGATTAGGGGATGCCACTAAAATGAATGTTTCAGTAATTTCAACCGGTTCCCTTGCGGTTGATTTATCCTTAGGAGCGGGCGGACTACCACGAGGACGAATTGTCGAGATTTACGGACCAGAGTCATCAGGTAAAACAACATTTTGCTTAAGTGTAATAGCCGAAGCACAAAGAAACGGTGGAAACGCCGTTTTTGTTGATGTAGAACACGCCCTTGATCCAAAATATGCCAAAATAGTTGGGGTCGATTTGGATAATTTAATGGTTTCACAACCTGAAAGTGGAGAAGATGCACTTAATATTACTGAAACATTAATAAGATCAGGAGCGATTGATGTAATCGTATTAGATTCAGTTGCTGCTCTAGTATCCAGGCAAGAGCTTGACGGTCAAATGGGTGATACAACTGTTGGTCTTCAAGCCAGAATGATGAGCCAAGCAATGAGGCGATTAACAGCGGCAATTTCAAAAACAAACTGTGTATGCATTTTCACAAATCAAATTCGTGAAAAAATAGGCGTAATGTTTGGGAGTCCTGAAACGACTCCAGGTGGAAGAGCATTAAAATTCTTTTGTTCGATTCGTATGGATATTCGTAGAATTGGACAAATCAAAGAAGCAAATGGAACGGTAACTGGAAATCGAACCAGGCTTAAAATAGTTAAAAATAAGGTAGCACCACCTTTTACAGCCTGTGAATTTGATATTATGTACGATGAAGGAATATCTAGAACAGGTTCTGTTTTGGATCTTGGTATCGAACACGGAATACTAATCAAAAAAGGAGCGTGGATTTCATATGATGGAAATTTAGTTGGACAGGGGCGCGAAGCAGCAAAACAAGTACTTTCCGAAGATGCAGAACTTATGAATAAAATAACAGATGCAATTTTGGAAAAAGTAGAAGTTAGCGTCGGTGCTGTACTTGCTCAAAATAAAGAAGACGATTCCTAGCTTTAAAATAATTGTGCATAACGCAGATACGATTATTTCGTTGGCGACACCAGCAGAGGAGTCTGCTCTTGGTTTAATCAGAATAAGTGGACCATTATCAATATCACTATGTGAAGAGATTTTCCGATTAAACTCCCCTACCCCAAGAAAATCTATTCTCAAATATTATAAAGACAGTGAAAATAATATAATTGATCATGTAATTTTTGTTTATTACGCGAGTGGTAATTCTTTTACCGGCGAGGATATGGTTGAGATTTCTTTTCATGGTAATATGATAATCGCAAATCAAATACTTGACGATTTAATTTCAAGAAACTGTCGACTAGCAGAACCCGGAGAATATTCAAAACGCGCATTCCTAAACGGAAAATTTGATCTCACACAAGCTGAAGCAATTGCAGAACTTATTTCATCAAAAAGCGAAGCTGAAATTGAAATAGCAAAGCAAAAACTTAATGGTAGACTTAAAAAAGACCTTACCACACAAAGAAATAAAATATTACAATTACAGGCAGAATTTGAAGCAGCAATTGACTTCCCTGAAGATGATATTAACCAAAAAAATTCTTGTAATAATAAATCAATAATAACAGAAGTTACTTCTGCCTTACACAAACTAATAGATTCGTATCAAATCAAAACTACATTAGATACAGGTATTAAACTAGTATTGATTGGACCTCCAAATGCTGGAAAAAGTAGTTTGTTTAATAAACTCCTCAATAATGAACGATCAATTGTACACGATAGACCTGGAACAACAAGGGATTATATATCTGAATATATTAAAGTTGGTAAATTTAATATTCAAATCTTTGATACAGCTGGAATAAGGGATGGTGGATCTTTAAGCGAAGATTTGGGAGTGGAGTTATCAGTTGAACTAATCGATGAATCTATAATACTTTTATTAGTTTTGGATTCCTCAATGCCCTACCCTTCTGATTTCAGATCAAAAACTGCAGAAGCATTGCTTAACAAAAACATTATTATAATTGAAAATAAATCAGATCTAGAAAAAAAAATAGAGGCAACCAATTACCCATCAACCAACTCCATAATATCAACGTCCATTCATGATGATAATTGTTCTCAAAAAATTACTGGTTTGATATTGAAGGAAATTGAAAGATTATATCCTAATAATGATTTTAAAAATATTGTTGTTAACAAGAGACAAATGTTGCAACTGAAAGAAGCTACCAAAATTCTAGAAAGATCGACGAATCTTATTAATCGCAATGAACCCGAAGAAATAATCCTACAAGATATAAAGTCAGGAATTGAAGCTATAAATTTAGTAATCGGTGAAAGTACAAATGAAGATATGTTGGATTTATTATTTAAAAGTTTTTGTATAGGTAAATAATGGTTGGATTAAGAACTAGTAATGAACGCCCTTATGATGTCATCGTTTGCGGTGCGGGACATGCCGGTTGCGAAGCAGCTCTAGCAGCTTCAAGGTTAGGTGCAGATGTTCTAATTTTAACTGGAAATTTAGATACAATTGCACAAATGAGCTGCAATCCTGCGATTGGTGGCCAAGCAAAAGGACAAATGGTAAGAGAAATTGATGCTCTAGGTGGGGAAATGGGCCTAAATGCCGACTTTAGTGCTATACAGTTTAAATTACTTAATTCATCAAAAGGACCAGCAGTTCAAGCACCAAGAGCTCAATGCGATAAAAAATCATACCAACTCAGAATGAAATTTGTTTTGGAACAGAATGAAAATATAACGATTTTTCAAGGTGTTGTAGATGGTTTACTTGAAGAAAAAGATGAATGTGTAGGGGTTAGAACAACTTTAGGGCAAAAATTCTACGGTAAATCTACGGTGGTCACAACAGGTACTTTCCTAAAGGCTCTTATGCATGTCGGGCAAAAACAAACAGAAGGTGGAAGACTCGGAGATCATGTCGCGAAAGGATTATCCTCAGACTTTGAAAAAGTCGGGATCCAACTGCAAAGATTTAAAACCGGTACACCTCCAAGAATACTCGGTAGAACTATTGACTTCAATAAGACTACCGTACAAAAAGGCGATCAAGATCCAACCAAGTTTGCTTTCTACGATACAAGATCAAAAGACGAAACGTTCCACGTGGAACGTAATTCAAGGTGGTTCCACATGGAACATGACATCGAGTCAGCCACCAATAAAGTTGATTGCTTTGTGACTCAAACCACTGCTGCAACTTCTAGCATAATTAATCAAAACCTGCACCTTTCTCCACTTTACAAAGGCGAAATTGATGGTACCGGCCCTAGGTATTGCCCTAGTATCGAGGACAAGGTTGTTAGATTTTCTGAAAAAGAAAATCACAGGATTTACCTTGAACCTGAAGGTCTTAATACAGACGAGTGGTACATTAATGGGTTTTCAACAAGTTTGCCTTTTGATATTCAAAATCAAATCATTAAAACAATTCCTGGTCTTGAGAAAGCTATTATCATTCGTCCAGCATATGCAGTTGAATATGATTATGCTCTACCTACTCAATTAAATTCCACTTTGGAATCAAATATAGTAAAATCATTATTCTTTGCTGGACAAATTAATGGAACCTCTGGATATGAGGAAGCCGCTTCTCAAGGACTTATTGCTGGAATCAATAGTGCACATAATGCTCATAATCTCCCACAAGTGACATTCGGTCGTGATGAAGGATATTTAGGCGTAATGGTTGACGACTTAATTACTAAGGGTACAAATGAACCTTATAGAATGTTCACTAGTAGGGCAGAATATAGGTTATTATTCAATCATGGAAGCTCAGAATTGAGGTACCTTAATAAATTAGAAAACCTAAATCTCATTTCCAAGCATCGATTAAAAGCTATTAGACAAAAGAAGATCACTATTAATAAATTCACTGAAAAATTTAATTCTCAAAGAACATCACTTGGCTCTACTTTTTCTGAAGAAATCAAAAAAAATAACCATGTTGATTTTTTGCCCAATGAATTTCATTCATTACATAAAGAAGTAAAAAGTGAAATAATTTATCAAATTAAATATAAAGGTTATCTCGATCGAGAATTACGAAATATTAGTAAACTTAAAGAAATAGAGTCAATTAAGATACCTAAAGGTTTTTCTTACATTGGTTTACCGGGTCTTCGAAAAGAGAGTGCGGAAAAACTTACTAAGGTTCGTCCAGAAAACTTATCTCAAGCAGATCGTATTTCCGGTGTTAACCCATCAGATATCAGTGTACTTATGATTATGCTATCCAAGTAGCGTAAATGGATATTTTTCTTAAACAATTTCAAGACGAACATAATCGCAAGGGTAGGGTAGAGCAATTTTTCGAATCTGATTTGTTTTCTCAATCTAATGATAAACCTATCATTTTTGATTTAGAAATTGGATGTGGTCACGGTCATTGGTTAAACGCATATTCAGATGCCCACTTGGATACAATCTGTGTCGGTATAGATCTGATTTCGAAAAGAATTTTAAGATCCAATAATAAGAAATTTAATAATAAACGAAAAAATATTTCATTCTTTAAAGCAGAAGCGAATGAATTTCTTTTATATAAACCTTCAAACTATAGGATTAGGAACACTTTTATTCTTTTTCCAGATCCATGGCCCAAAAAAAAGCATCATAAGAGGAGACTTATACAAGAAAATTTCCTGTCTTTACTAAGGCAAAATACTTTGCAAGACAGTTTGATTTTTTTTCGGACGGATCATGTTGATTACCACGATTGGACCATCCAAAAATTTGAAGGATCCAAATCCTGGGAAATTATCGATTTACCTTGGCCATTTGAACATGAGTCGTATTTCCAAAATTTATTACCAAATTACAATAGTATTATCTCTCGGGCACTATAAGTAAACCTTATGTCAATTATCCCTGACTTACCTTATTATCTATGATTCAATTTTTCTTATAAGTTTAAAATCAAAATCTTCGTTGACCTCAGTTAACCTACACTTATAGTTAATCCCTTTGAAAATTTTAGTAACATTCTTCTTTTACTTATTCTTTTCTTGCGGTGTTTTTGCCGCTGGAAATGGTGTTAGTCTCACATCAGACGAATTATTTCGTTTAGGCCCACTTCCAGTTACTAACTCAATGGTTACTAGCTGGGTAGTTTCTCTATTTATAATTTTGCTTGTTAAATTAATGGTTGGTACTCCTCAATTAATACCGAGTAAAGGACAACTCATTGTCGAATCAGCTATAGGTAGCCTAAGAACTATAATCGAGCCCATTGTTGGGAAAAAGGTTTTCTTTCCTTCTTTTTGGCTATTATCAGGGCTTTTTATTTTCATCTTAATCCACAATTGGAGTGGTCTTTTGCCAGGTGTTGGAACTATAGGTCATGGTTATTATGTAGATGGTCATTTCAGCGTTCTTAAACCATCAATAAGGCCGGGGAATGCGGATCTTAATATGACTTTTGCACTCGCACTTGTTGCGAATATCTGCTGGGTTTATTTTATTTTCAAATATGCAGGTTTAAAAGCTATCAGCAAAGATTTGTTTGGAAATAAGGCTGATAGAAATCAAGTCAACTTTTTTGTTTTCGCTTTTCTTGGAGTGCTTTTTATCGCGGTTGGTCTTATAGAGGTTCTGTCCATACTGTTTCGTCCAGTATCACTTACGTTTAGGTTATTTGGAAATGTTTTTGGGGGGGAAAGCCTTCTGCATAGCATGTTTAACTTGGGGAACATTCTAGGTCTACCAGATATAGCAACTAAAATTACTATGGTGATTGCCCCGATTCCGTTTTACTTCATGGAAGTTCTCATTGGTTTTGTGCAAGCACTCGTATTTATGCTTTTGGTTTCAGTATATATCGGTCTTATATGTAATCATGGGGAAGAACATTAATTTTCAAGGTCGGGACCATCCGTGTGAGTGGACGATCTAAACTAAAACATTAAACAAATTATATTATGATAGAAGTATTAGCACAAGCAACAGAACAAGCAACGGATTTAGCTCAGCAAGCATCAGGAATAAGCGGTAGCATTCAAGGTGGCCTCGGGTGTCTTGGTGCCGCAATTGGTGTTGGAATTGTCGGAATGAAAGGTGCTGAGGCAGTGGGTAGAAATCCCGATGCATCCGGTCCCATTTTAGTTCAGTCTATTATCGGAATGGCCTTGGCAGAAGCTGTCGCTTTCTATTCCCTTTTCCTCTAGTCTTAGCAAATTCTTACTGACACTTTAACCATGATCATCCTTGCAAGCTTAACTGATATTCCAGCGGGCATCATTGAGAAGTTTGGTGTCGACTTACCCCTTCTTATTGCTCAAGCGATAAACTTTCTGTTGGTTGCTTTTTTAATCTGGAAATTCGCGTTTAAGAAAATTCTCTCAACAATCAAAGAGCGCGAAAAGAAAATTGCTGAATCTCTGAAAAATGCTGATCGAATCAAACTAGAACTCGATGAAACAGAAAAAAAGCAAAAAGAAACCCTAGAGGAAGCTTCAATAAAAGCTAAAAATACGGTTACTGTTGCACAGGAACAGGCTAAATCTTATATCGAGGCACAAAAAGAGGAGGCGAGGAAGCAGGCTGATGATATCATCCACAAAGCTCGTTCCAGCATGGAACTGGAAAGACAGAGAGTTTTAAAAGATGCTAAAGACGAAATCGCTTCTCTTGTAGTTTTAGCTACTTCCAGGGTACTCGAAAGAGAACTTAAGGAAGAAGAGAAGTCCCGGTTCACTGAAACTGCAGTTAAAGAAATAAAACTTTCATCCTAGCCTGTACTATCATTCTCAATGGCCAAGCATAGAAAGAGTTTAAAAGTAGCTAAAGCACTTTTGTTTTCCTCGATTAACCGCGAGGGCAGGGTAGATGAACAAAAAATTAAAGAGATATTAATAGAATTAAGGAAACAACCTCGGTCAAAAACTTTACCTATTCTTAAAGCTCTCCTCTCCCTCGTTCGGCAAAAAATTCGTAGTTACGAGGGACATGTGGAAATAGGTTCATCTAACATTGATAAAGTCTCTGATATTCTATCACAAAATCTAAGCGACTCATTTAACAGCAAAATTGATCTTTTATCATCGACGAACAACTCACTCATCTCCGGATTTCGCCTTCGCATCGGAGATGATGTTTATGAAGATTCCCTACTCCAGAGAATTAACAGGCTTCAAAAAGCACTTACCTAATAACAATTTATGAGCTCTATCACAGATCTAATCCGCAAGGAAATAGAAGACCTTTCTATTGACGCAACACGTACAAATGTAGGCACGATTATCACACTAGCAGATGGCGTTGCCAGAGTGGAAGGCCTATCCAATGTAATGTTCAACGAAATGGTTGAGTTTCCAAATAATGTGCTTGGAATTGCCTTAAATCTTGAAGAGGACTCTGTTGGTTGCGTTATACTTGGAGAAACAAGCTCCCTCAAGGAAGGTGATGAAGTTAAAACCACCGGTAAACTTTTATCAGTTCCTGTAGGCAAAGCATTACTAGGAAGAGTAGTTGATGCCGTGGGAAGACCAATAGATGAAAAAGGTGCCATTGATACAGACACTACCTATCCAGTTGAACGAATTGCCCCTGGAATAATCCCTAGAAAATCTGTGTCTCAACCACTCCAGACTGGAATCATGGCGGTTGATTCTATGATTCCAATTGGAAGAGGGCAGAGAGAACTTATTATCGGGGATCGGTCCACGGGTAAAACAACAATCGCAATTGATACAATTATTAATCAAGCCAAAATTAATAAGAAAGGGCTAGATTCAAAAGATAAAGACTTTAGGCCTGTTTATTGTATATATGTTGCCGTTGGTCAAAAAAACTCAAATATCGCCCGTACTGTCAAGGTGTTAGATAAAGTGGGTGCATTGGAATATGTCACCATTGTTTCAGCACCTGCCGCAGATAATCCGGCTAACCAATACCTCGCTCCCTATTCTGGTTGTGCTATGGGTGAATGGTTTATGGAGAATGGCATGGATGCCCTTATTGTTTATGACGACTTATCCAAGCATGCCGTCGCTTACCGGCAAATTTCTTTAATTCTTAAAAGACCATCCGGACGAGAAGCTTATCCAGGTGATGTATTTTACCTTCATTCACGCCTACTTGAACGTTCTGCTAGGCTTAATGAAGACAACGGTAATGGTTCACTCACGGCTCTGCCTATTATTGAAACACAAATGGGTGATGTGTCCGGTTATATTCCCACCAATGTTATTTCCATCACAGATGGTCAAATATTCCTTGAAACTGATCTTTTTAACAAAGGTATAAGACCTGCGGTTTCAGTTGGCCTTTCTGTTTCCCGAGTTGGTTCAGCTGCTCAGATAAAAGCCTACAAAAAAGTTGCCGGAAAAGTTAAATTAGAACTAGCCCAATTTAGGGAACTAGCTGCATTTTCTCAATTTGAGTCAGATTTGGATGCGGCAACAAAGGCTCGCCTAGAAAGAGGCGCAAGAATTGTTGAAATGTTTAAACAGTCCGCGTACAATCCGATATTAGTTGAGGTTCAAACTGCTATCATGTGGGCAATCCAAAATGACTTCTTCGACTCAATTGAGGTATCTAAAATTACTGAATCGGTTGAGAGTCTTAAAGACTATCTTGCAACACAAGCTTCTGAAATTTGCGAGGAGATTTACCGGAGTGGAAAACTTGAAAAAGAAAATGAAGATAAACTCCGCTCTTCCATGGAAGATTGGAAAAGAACTCTATCCTAGACCATAATCTTGCACCTACATTATGGCAAATACGCGAGATATTAGGATAAGAATAAAGGGGGTTAAAAATACCCGGCAGATAACCCGTGCTATGCAAATGGTTGCCACTTCCAAAATGAAAAAAGCACAAGAATCTGCCAAGTCTGGGAGAGCCTATGCAATGCTTTTAGCGGATATTATTGGTACGATTGCTGACGAATTTGAGGAAATTACACAATCCTATTTTATTAAGAGACCCGTTAAACACAGGGGTATTTTAGTCATTAGTACTGATAAGGGCTTATGTGGTGGATTGAATGCAAATTTATTCCGCGAACTATCCCAAATTGATAAATCTGCAAAATTTGTCTCGGTTGGTAAGAGAGCTTCCCAATATATTTCTAGAACAAGGAGAGACTTACTGGCTGACTTTTCATTACCCGATAAACCTGCATTTGCTGATATCAGAAAAATTGTTGAATTTCTTCTCAAGAATTATGATGACGGGAATATTGATACTATTGAAGTTGTATATACGAGTTTTATTAATACCTTGCGTCAGGAACCCGAATTAATTCGATTATTTCCTCTCAATGACCTCGATGCGATGGTTGAAAAATTACACAGTCGTTTTAATTCTGAATCAAAACCTTTCCCAAAAGATAACCGAGAAATTCTCATTGAGAACAAGGAAGATGTATTAGCTGACCTTGCAGTACTTTACTTAAAACAGGAAATTTTTCAGTTAATCCTTGAATCACAAGCATCCGAACATAGTGCCAGAATGGTTGCTATGAAAAGTGCCACTGATAATGCTGGTACACTGATTGATGACTTATCACTTCAATACAATCGAGCTAGGCAAGCTGCGATTACACAGGAAATACTAGAAATTTCCGCCGCCTCTTTTTCTCAATAAATTCCCTACTTTTAATAAAATGGATGTCGAAAATTCTCATATCGGTAAAATTGTTCAAGTCATTGGTGCAGTTGTGGACGCTGAATTCCCTGCAGGTGCTACTCCTAAAATCTACGATGCCCTCGAAGTAAATTATACTGTACCGGGTCTCGAGTCAGGTAAAAGACTCGTTTTAGAAACCCAACAACATCTTGGTGAAAACCGAGTTCGCTCAGTTGCTATGTCATCAACGGAAGGGCTCGTCAGAGGAACAGAAGTTCTTAACACAGGTGCACCGATTTCGGT
>Ga0209631_10003862_pt1 | contig 16957 bp, 30 predicted proteins | sample COG_08_FD_184752 | JGI IMG/M metagenome (GOLD analysis project Ga0209631, IMG submission 184752) | Pelagic Microbial community sample from North Sea - COGITO 998_met_08 (SPAdes) (version 2) | ecosystem: Environmental > Aquatic > Marine > Neritic zone/Coastal water | place: Helgoland, sampling...
GAGCGGTGGAAGCGAGACCCGAGTCATCCGGTTGTGAATCGGATTTGACCTTTAAATTGGCAGCATCCAACTTATCCGTGAGTTCTTCGACTTTGGCGGTGTCTACAAATTTAGCGAAATCACCTTTGACTTCCGAGCAATAGGCAAGCATATCGTCCCAATGTTCGTCGAGTTCTTTTGGGGTTGTTTTACCTTTAGGGGTAATCTTACATGTTAAAATGGTACCTTCTTTTGGTTGGTACCCGAACTCACATTCGTGTTGTTCCAATAACCAAAGCGTATTTTCATCCACTAATATTTTATCTCCGTGGTCCAACAATTTCCATCCATCTGGGTGAATAAGGGCAGGATGTTGGTAAAACACAGAGAAAACTTTTAGTGTATGTTTGTCCGAAGTTTGTACACGTATTTTTGTACAGCGATTGGTTAAAAGAAAGTCTTTCATTTATAATAAATAACATAACTTATATAGTTTGTTTTTAAATAACGCTTTTACACATAGACGGTATATTGTCATGGACTTCAATGATATGTCCGTCCATTGTTTTTAGATTGCTGTACACAATCACCGTTTGTGAAGATAAGTCTCCAAGACCAATCGCAACATCGCCTTTACTAGTGTATCCCAACCCCTTTGTTTCCGAATAAATGACGTGCAATTCACACCCCTGATTCTCCGGTGGAATAACCATGCTACCGTCATTATGATCCTTTGAGTTCTTATCCTTTATTCTGGTTGAAAATTCCAACGCGCCTGTACAGTGTATTTCACACTCGAGTGTTTCTTTTACAGGTAAATTTATTTTTACCATTTGCATCGATGACCCACGTGTCCAACTTGCAACATTATCGACTAGCCATGAGGTATAGGAGACATGTTCTATAGGTTTTCTGGGCATTTCCAATATATTGGTAGAGCTATGGTGTATTCGGAAGGATGAACTCTGATCCGCGGAAATACAGAGTTCCAAGAATTTACCAGTGTTATTAGAAATATTAAAATGTGTAGAGTTTGTTAATACACTCATTGTTATATTATATGTTAATTATATTTATAGTCTCAGTTACTCGACAACTCCATCACCAACTTTACATCCTTCGCCTGAACGGTCTCACGACCACCGTGGATGGCGACCTTATTTGCTGCTTGGAATACTTCCACCAAGTACGACTCGGCGCCCGCGTGTAAGGCCTTGTGTGCCTCTCCTTTAAATCGCATATCGGTCTTAAACCCCTGTGCAATCTCTTGCGTTAATCGGTTGAATGGTGCCACTGGGATAATATTATGGGTTTTACCCTGTTCTTTTTTAATTTCACGGATGGCATTGGTGGATGCGCGGCGTTTACGTTTGGTTTTCGATGATTGTTGGGTACTCATTTTTTATTTACAATCTAGATGACTTATATACCCCATTTTTTATTATTCGCCGGATTTTCTCTTTTTTAATGGCGGGTGGTCATAATCTAGACTCTTACCCTCCACAAACTGCCTCTCATCGTCCTTCAATTTGTATTTGTGACTGAGTTTATCTACAAACCCCTTTAATTTTTCTTCGTGTTGGGTTTTCGGTTCCCAATTATTGTATTTGTGAACCAATTCGTGTGTTTCTTGCACGAATGGAACAGAGGGATCCGCCGGGGTAAATGCTTCTCCTTCCTCGTCTGGCACAATAAAATCGTCCAAGGATCCATCGGATTCTTCCTCTTCCTCATCGAAATCTCCGGTGGGAATCATAACGTCCGTTGGTATTTCATCGTCCAATTTTACAAATGTGTTTTCGGTGAGAGGTCGAAACCCCAATTGTTTGTAACAATCGACGGCTTTTTGCTTGATAAGTGGAATATGCTCTAATATAGAATTTTTTGATACCACCTCCCAGTCTTCATCGTACTGCCAAACCCATTTGTTTACTGTGCCGCGGTTGATGTAAAACAACTCCAATTGGCCATCCTCGTTTTCCCCTACAATCTCACCGTACCATTCGCCTGTTTCTCCATATACTTTTACTAAATCGCCTTCTTTGTATGTCATTTGAATAAAAAATGGATATATATATACTCTATTTTACATTATAAATGGAACGAATGACAGAATTATACGACTGGTTAACTACATGGGATCGCTACGTGTCAACAGAAGATAGAAAACGACCAGCAGAAGAAACCAAATCATCTTCACCGAGTCGTCGCCGTCGTAAAATGGTTCTAAACAGAGGGTGCAATAGTTCAAATGCATTTTCTTCTGCATCTGAACCAAACACTTCCGGTGAATAGGGGCCTCGCAGATGCATGGAGACGTATGACGTGTATTTTTCAAACAGACATAACATGACATTTTACCAATACCCTCTAAATATTATAGTATGTTTTTATAAAATTATAGTATATAATATTGCTCTAAATTAGTAAATGGATTTTAGACCCATAGATACCACCGCAACTATCACAACGCGTAATTTAATTCGCGTTGGTGCCATTACACAGTTGTGTTTGGTAGTGGTGTATCTTTCCGTGGAACCATATTTTAATGGTGCCCATATGTCTTGGCTTCATCAAATGCACATTTTACTACAACCATTAGTTATATTCGTTTCTGTATCGGACAGCAGCGTGATAACCATGGCAAGTATATTCATTGTAGCCGCTGCTGCCCTATTCGACGGAGTGGTCACATGGTTAAATTATATATCTATTACAAGATGCTTGAATGAACCAAGTGCAACTTGCTTCGAATTAGTATGGGAGAAAGGTATATGGTTTTTATTGGGAGCTTGGGTGTTTCTCAACGATGTTCTGTTAGTATTGCGCCTGTTAACACTACAAAAGGTTCTTAGCAAAAAGGATACACATGAAACGGCCAGCAAAGAAGACTACGATTCGCTCAGTATTAAACCAGCACCGGTATTAAAAACCATGGAGGTTCACAATGCAAAACTTAGGATTATTCACACCTTTCTTATTCCGTCGGGTGTGTTGTACACCTTTTTTATGGTAGTAAAAGCTTTTGAATCACCATTGTATTGGATTACACTCGGGCATCTATTACTGGATTTGTACGGTATGGGAGTTAGTAAAGTCCACGATAGAGCATCTCTGATTATAACGCTGGCATTAACTATCATATTCGCCGGGGCCAACGTATTCGGTCTTGTTATGCGAATGTCTACACCAAATGAAACACTGGCGGATGAATTAAGCTATTTAATTTCGGTGTTGTACGTGTTCTCCGATTCACTCATCGTTTTCTTCTCCGTCAGTAACTTGAATCTGATGAGTCAATACGATAAATTAAAAAAGAATTAATGTATATTGCTGTCTAAGTTTGGTCTCGATGAAACCGATGTGACAGGGGTTGTCAGTAACGATATAAAGTATATTGGGGAAATGCTAAATCACCTAATATCTGTACAGGCTCAGTTGTTTGCTTCTATGGAAAATGCTATGTCCTCCACCAATAAAGGCAAATAGTCCAAATACCTATGGACACTACTATTAACATGAGAATAGTAATAGGTTTGTACCTACTGGAGTTTAACTGGGCTTTGAGGCGCCGCACCTGTGAGGTATTCTTCACTATCTCGTCGTTTATATCGGTCAGTTTCTCCTTGATTCTGTCTTCCATCAATTCGCCGTTTTCTAATATTTCTTGAAGGGTGATTTCTACATTTCCTAGTCTAGACTCTATATTTTGTAATTGTTTACGTTCTACTAGTAAATTTTGTGTTTCCATTTAATAAAAGATGTACATTTATTTATACTTTAATTTTTATAGATTTGTTCAATCTGTTTACCAAACCTCGCTCTATTACGAATGAATTGTATTTCGGTTTCATTCAGTGAAAAGGTCGTTTTTTCGTATTGTTCACGTACCATTTTCTTCAATTCATCCGCCGATTGAAGACCGTATAGTTTTGGAATACGTGTACGCATATTCCCACATATAAGATCGTCCTGCTCCATTACATTATCCATAAACTGTAGTTCCATCTCAATCAAATCCTCCAGTTTCCCCGGCCAAAAACAAAACAACATCCACCGTGATTTTTCAAACTGTTCCACCAGTTGCATGTATATTCTACACGGCTTGTCCATGGTTCGCTTTCTCCACGCCAGTAAGCGCCGGATTTCTCCACAGGTCCAACCAACCCGCTGGTATGGGCCCCATAAATTGAATGATATTACCTGTGCTACATTTATGGTAAACTCATCGTCTATGGAGTACACACCAAGTCGTTTACACACGCCCATGGCATACTGCTTACCATCTCGAAAGAATATAACACCTATGGGTAGTTTACTCTCGTCGTCTACATTGATGCTTGTTTCATTCGTTACAGACAAAATAGACTTAATTTCGGCACGGTGTCGGTCCTCAAAAACAGTTCGTATCTTCGCCCTTGTGGGACAATGATAACGACGTATATCTATCGGTGATGCATTACGAAAAGATGTCTTTATCTGTTCCATATGAGTTGGTTGCATGGCTCATTAACTTTTTGAATAAAAAGGAATGGCCTAATATAGTCTTTGCAAACAAAGAAGTCTTAGAATTGTGTACTCCGGATCTTAAAATTGGTCGGGCCACATGCATATTAAAACCGTATGTACAAAGGTTGCACGCCTGCTATTTGGCTAGACAAATGTTTGTAACTAGACTACACCAAGATATACCATTCAGATTAAAGTACCTATTTGTTCATGAGCCGGAAACTGGCCCGACCCATATTTGTTGGCGTAAGGTTCCACCACGCTGTCTCGCTATAGATACCGGTCTAGAGAATTGTCAGCGTTTATTATCGGGTCATATAGCTCAGATGGATATGTTGTTACAGGGGATCGACGCCGAACGCTATCAATGGATATTAAATAATGTACGAATCGTGGAAGGACGTATCAAAATTGGTATCTAACCTTCTGGAAGCATTCTATTGTGATTTAAGATTAAATTACGAGTATATAAGTCCCACACATCTTTTTTAATAAACCATGCAAATTTTCGTAAAGACTCTTACCGGTAAAACAATTACCCTCGATGTCGAGCCATCGGACACCATTGAAAATGTTAAACAAAAGATCCAAGACAAGGAAGGCATTCCCCCTGATCAACAGCGGTTGATCTTTGCCGGAAAGCAACTGGAAGACGGCAGAACACTGTCTGATTATAATATTCAGAAGGAAGCGACCCTCCACCTAGTTCTTCGTCTTCGTGGTGGGACTTCGCCTTACCCGTGGGAAGAACTAGGTGCGAATATAGACGAAGAACCACGCAGATAAATTTCTAGTATATATATGTTAAATTAATATAGTAAATGTCCAAAATCTACTATCCTAAATTAAAAGCAACCGAATATACCGCCAATGGTGTGTCTTGTTTCATCAAACAAGACGGAGTTCACTACTTAAAGAGGCCTATTGAACGCAAATTCTACAATGGTATGACATGGGAAAACTTTGGTACCTTATGGACCATAACTGGCCCGACCACTCCCATGCCTAATCCCGATGCCACCATTCTGAGTGTAAAAGGAAAACCAGTTTTAATCTAGATACAATCCTAAAGTGTGTATAAATATTATTAAATTTAAATCAAATGCCCAAACACATATACAAACGAGGAGACGCCGCATTTTACAAATGGTGGGAACATATCTACCAAAAACAAATGGATTTATTTGATAAAATGAAGACCGGGTGTGCGACAACGTACGATATGCATGACTGGGAAAATCTCAAGGCGTATTACCACGGTCTTTGTGATGGTAGGAAAAGAACCAATGAAGGACCACTATAAATAAAATAGTATATTACCATAACTGGCCCGATGATCCAGATGCCTAGGGTTTAATCTAGAGTATATATATTAACCTTTATTCCACAAATGCCTTTAAAAGTATCTAAAATACGCCCCTCAACTGCCCCTGCCCGATTAAAACGCCGTAACGCCGAGTGTGAAGACGATCCTAAAAGTGTAAACCTGAAACAGATCGTAAACATCATATCGCGATGGAAGAAACTGGTCCCATGAGATGTGACAATTGCGGGGGTAGTCTCTCTGTACGACTACGATATGAAGATGGGAAATGTATTATGACACCATGTGCATATACCACCAATTACGGGGGTACCTTGTGCGGAACCGGATGTTCTATGTCGTATATAAACAAACATCAATATGGTAAAGATGTCGCTAACCCTAATTCTGGGTTGTATGTTCAGCGGTAAAAGTACAGAGTTGATACGATTGGTGCGTCGTTCTCGTATCATTGGAAAGAAAGTGATTGTCGTAAATCACCGCATGGACAATCGTTATTCAGATAAGGAATCGGTGGTATCCCATGGTGGCCATGATGTTCCCGGTATAAAGGTGAGCAAGTTGTCAGACTTAAAAAACCTTCATTTGGAACAACCGGATATCATTGCAATTGACGAGGCACAATTCTTTGAAGACCTGACAGAACAAGTAATGCATTTCGTAGAAGATTTAGGTATCAAGGTGATTGTGGCCGGGTTGTCGGGAGACTACCAGCGAAAACCATTTGGAAGTATATTGGAGCTTGTTCCAAAGTGCGACCACTTGGTATTCACGCAAGCCTATTGTTCTTCATGTAACGATGGTACTCATGCCTCCTTCACCAAACGACTTGTACAAGAAGATGGCCAGACCTTGGTCGGTGACAAAACCAAATATGCGGCAGTGTGTAGAGAATGTTATATAAATAGCCCCTAATATTTTATAAATGGTTCAATTTCTTATAAGTATTGTGTTCATGTTCCTGCTAGGATTCGTTTGCGCTGGGTTTCGATATTCAATTTGGAGTATAAAGGGGCATTGAGATCTATAAAATGGCAAGTTGGTTTATTGGTGGATTTCTTATCGTAATGTTTATGGGGGTGGTTGCAATGGGTGCCTATGTCGGGCTACATAGCAATCGAATTACACCTATATAAGGCCTCAATTTTCCAATAAACCATGTTGAAACTATTTTTAACCGTCTTATCCATGATCACAGCCGTTATGGGCGGATATCATTGTCGTTCCGCCACAGATTGTACCGTAACTTGTTCGAATTTCAAAGGTGAAGTTCCGAAGCCTTGGATAGCAGTACCATGGTCTACCGGTCACTGTTATTTCCATAATACGGAAACTCGAGAAGATAGGGATACATTGCCTAACATTCGTAAGGAGTATAAAAGGATGCGAGATCGTTATAAAGGATATACAAAATGATTCGAGGTATATTGGTCTGGTTAGAAAAAAATGTTCGTAAACCATTGGAAGGTTCTTATTTCGACCAATACATTGCATCTCCAGCGAAAAAGATATACTGTGATAGTGTAAAACAGAACTGAGGTAAGTACATTATTCTCCCATTCTTCGAAAAGTCACCGTTGTTAATCACGGGCTCTGTTGTATTTGCTCTAACCATGTATAAATTAAAGTTTACAGTATTATAAAATGTTACCATTTATTGTTTTTATTTTATCCTCTATTACCGTGTATTTCTCATACACCCATACTCAAAATTACCTCAAACATAATACTATTCGGTTTTCCTCGTTGTCGGTGAATAAACAATACTACGTGGTAAAAAATGTTATTAAGGGGGTATACCTAGCGCTATTGGTCATACTAGGCTGGTTTATGATTATCCCGGGCATTATTCGCAACGAGTTTGACAGCGATACGATAAAAGTATTTGCAAGTATGTACGTTTCAAACGATGTTGTCGGTTTGTACAAAGTAAGCAATTTACCTACAAGTACGCGTTTACATCACACTGCTTCTATTATATTCTTGTTGGTGGCGTGGACGGTTGATTTTCAAGAGTCAAATGTTGGTCAATTGATACTGTTATACACATACTTCAGTGCGCTTGCATTCCCTGTAAATATATACCTTGGGCTTAGACTGTGCTACGATAACATGAACTGGCTAAAGAAAATCTCAAGATATGTATACACCATCGCATGCATGGTAAATTGGATAGTACAAATTAAATGGTATACACCCGCAACAGAAGTTTATGTATACATGTTTATACTAACAGTTATAATTATAGACGATTTGGTGCTACTCAGATGGCTATGGAAATAGGATTTTCCTCCGAACCCGGTGCGGTTCTATACATGGCTTCTATTGCATCTCTTGCTCGTTGTAGTTGTTCTATGGCTCCTTCTTCGTTGGTCGATATGATATGGTCCATTAAATCACTGTTGTTTAAGTAACGTCTCAATTGTCTACAGATGAAATGAATGGTTGGATCTGGTTGGAGGAGAAAACGCTCTGCTACCATCACTTTAAAACTATCGCTGGCAATAAACCGAGAGAGAGTCTCCATCAGAAATTCTCCTACTATATGTCGGGGGTCGTCTTCCTGCCTCTGGCGTGCTTTCTTTATTTTCCTTTTCGATTTGGCGGTTTTCACCTCTATGAAGTCCTTTCTACAACAAGGACAAGTATTGGAAGTCTTGGACCATTTCACGATACATTTCCTACAAAAGGTATGTGTACACCCGTCCAAGGTGGCTTCGTTTTTTATCGTGTCCAGACAAATGTTACAGGTTTTGCCCTGTGATTCTGCTTTACGTTTAGGCATTTAGTTTTATTATTTCTAGAATATAAAGGGTGCTTTCTTTCTTTTTAATGGATATAATTCATGGAATTGTATTTGTACTTTCTATACTCGGACTCGTGCAACTGGTTGCGGTATGTGTAATATTATATCATGCATGGAAATTTCATCCCATGTCGGGCCAGTTTGACTCAAACCCAATGCTGTACCCACACTAAAATAATCAACGCTATTTACATGCTAACGATTTTAGAGAGGGCACCCCTGAAACCAAAACATATTTTATTTAATTTAATTACGGTTCATGCTATATTCATGTTATTTATATAGGTTAGTCATGTACTTATTAGTATAACATGAATTAATTAAATAAAAAAAAGTTTTTTTCAAATAGAGGCCCTGTCTCTGAAGATGCTTACCATTACACAGCATGAATTATAATTACGCCTGTAATAGCGTTGAGTCGGGCCGTTTTTAAATGTGGGGTATATATACATACCGAGTGCTTGTCAAATGGATTCTCCGTGCGTAATAGTACACAAACATGAATCGGCGCGTAATATTGTAAAACTGTTGAACAAGAGGTACGAAGAATGGTGGATACTGGATACAGTAATAAAAAGAGAAGAGTCGGATATATATTATTTTAAAAATATATACGAAGAACCGGCACAGCAAGCAATACCTATAACATAATAATGTCACTGTAAACCCATATAGTAGCTATTCCTCCACCGGATTGGAGAAAGAGGTCATCTCTTGAAATGCTTGGTAATCGGATTCCAGTCGGAGCTTGTTTCCAATATATATTACTACTCCTATTTCAACGATATAGAATATAGGGAGTACATACGTGTGTATGGCATCGGAAAGCACGGTGTTCGCATATAATATGAGTGCTATCCCACTGCTAATAAAACTATTATTATACCATATCTTTTTTGGATTTCTTATACTTTTACCTTTGTATATGCTATAGCTAAACAGTAGAAAGCCTGAAATATTAATAATGGAAAACCGCCAAAGTTCCATCCCCTTGGGTAAAATGTTACCAATCGAATTTACAAGCGCTATGATTAATATTGAAATCATAATCATGACAGAAAAGAAACGGAACCCGTTCGGTGTTACAAAGGACAATGCCATTTGTTACAAAATCGAGTATATAAATACTTTGTCACCAAAGAAACCGCATGTGGCTGTTGTTTCATTTCATATTTCTTTATTTTTGCCAGCCTTCTGCTCTAATGCATTTGGTAGCAATGGTGGTTTTTTATTTATTGACTCATATCAATACAAAAAAATTAGCATTTGAAGATGTTGTTCCCTGTATTAGTTTAACCGGGATGTACATTGGATTTTATTTGACACAAGAATTATATCACTGGGGATATTTACCATGGTGGGTAACCACAGTGTGTGGGTTTAGAAAACAGAAGGGATTTATATGGTTTGGTGGAGTTGTATTGGGATTCATGTTTCATTTTATGAGTTGGAGACAGAGAATAGGTCATTGTATTATGAACATATGTAGGATGTTAAAGATAACACAGCAAAGCATGGCTTCTTTAGTTATCGTCCATGCATTCTTGGCGATATTATTTGGAAGTATTGATCAGAATGTAAATAATATATATGTGGATGTACTGGCAGGATTGTCAGCGGTAGTTTCCGCATGTATACCTGATAATATGAGTTGGTTTAGTATAGGAATGTTATTTACACACCCATTTTCAGGGGCAATGTGTATTATACATGCTATATCACCATATTGGTATCAGTATTACAAGAATAATCATTATAGAAAGGTTAAATATAGCGTTTACTACGCTTACCCAATATTGATTTTAGTGGGGCTATTCTTTCGAGAAGAAATACAGACGGCGCGTGAGACTTATAACGTGTAGATAGTGCGGCCATCTTTTCCTGTGATAAGAGTCTACGGAGGGCAGACACCACCTCCGATTCTTTCAAGGGGGTAATCGTCTCTTCTAATATTTCCTTCGCCGGATGTTTTTTCAATAACTGTTCCACGTACAGGGCAGTTTTGATACTCTTTACCTTGCCATGTTTCCACAGCCTTCTGAGGCTTTTTTCGGTATTGAACTTGCGATATTCTTTGCATGTGTTGGTTAGATTCATAAATTCGTTCCCATTGAGTAGTTCCGATTGTAAAATATGTTGTACAATAAATTCTTGCATATTAATAAAACACCTCATTGTTTATATAGTACCTTTTTTAACTCGTCTACTTTGTCTTTGTGTTGGACCATATCCTCTTCAATGTGGTCCAAATGTTCGTGCACACTGAATATGAAGTGTGGGACCAGTTTTCCCAATGTGTCTCCGCCTTGCATACTACTATACAGCGCCTGTAAAGATCGGTCCACTTCCTCGTCTCGGGCCGGGGAACATAATTTTTTTATCCAGTCGAATACATAGTTGACCAACTTTACGAAATCCTCAGGCTTATAACATTTGTTTTTCAACATTTGGCGAAACAATACTGGGTCCATGTTCTCCGCAATCTGATCATGAATATCCGTACGTCTAGGGACTATCTTACAGAGACGAATAACAATCTCAGAATGTAGTTTACAGACCCAATCGAATTTGTCTTCGTTCAGGTCCTTTTCGAGGGCATCTTTATAGGCTTTATAATAGGTATCTTTCACTTGTTGTTGCATTTATATGTTTAAAGTTTATTTATATACATCGATTTCAATTACCGGCGTTTGCGCATCTTTCTTGTTGCATACTCCACATAATCTTTAAGTTTGTAGAGTGATTTGTGAGGAAGGTCTTCAACTTCCACGCCCTCTGATAGGTTCAAGTCAGAGGTGGAGGCGATAATACGCATCATGATATCGGCAATACCAAAGTCTTTTTCGATCAACTTGTTCATGGCGGCTCCCAACTTCTTGACGCGCTCAGGAGTCCAAAAGGCATTGTCCTTTGCCACTTGTTCGCGGCGCTTCCATTCCTTCTCCCAAAAACGTTCGGATTCTTCGGCATCTAGGATGGAATGCTTGGTGAAATATGCTAGATATGCCATGTGGGCGGCGTCTGCCTTTGCCTTTTCCAAACTATCGTTGATGACCTTGGCCTTTTCTTCCCCCATTTCCAATACCTTCGCGATATCGTCGCGAAATGCTTCCATCGTTTCGTATTGGTCTTCCCATTTGTATGCGGACAATGGCTTTCTCTCCGGCGGTGTTTCCGGTTTTAAAAGAGAATCAATGTATTCGTCGAAGGCCTTTTCCTTCTTCTTCCAGTCCTCGCGGTACTTGCGCTTGTCTGTTCGCACGGCATCCTTTATTTGTTGGTCAATTTTTTCCGCTTGCTTATTGTAGTTGATAACTTTTCCCACATGACGGGTGGCTCTTCTTATCGGGGAGTATGCTGGCATGTTTCTGTGATTTTGTTTATGGAATTGGATAACTTTGTGTAAATTGTTTACAAATCTTCCTCGTCTATTATTCGTTTGCGTATGAAACATGAGCAACAACCAAGGAGGAGCGTGACCAAGCAATCCAACAAAAACATTTATTATGGTGTAGCTATTGTTATATATATATATCAGTAACCCACGCACAACTTGAAACTGGCCCGACCCACGCAAAAAGAAAGAAAATTCTAGGAACGGTTGGAATGTAGGGCCAGTTTATAGGGCCACTAGTAGTAGTATTACAACGATATATGCAAGAGCCAGTAAAATGGTAAACCACTTATTCCTACACTTTCGCTTATCTTCTTGTTGTTGAATATACGCAGATTTTGGTAAAAGCAACGGAGTCATTTATTAAATAAAAACAATCTTAAATACATTGAAAATGGCAGTCTCTAACACAAAAATGAAACACTTTGTTAAAAATAACAACAATGCAATTGAAATAACAGTTACTACCGACCAATACGATCGAGCAGAAAAGCGCGGCGAGGAACTGGGTGTCCTTCGCAATTCCATTACCAAAGGCAAGTCCAATGGATGGGGTATGTTGGGTGAGGAGATCATCCGTGATTTATTAAACTGTACGGACTCTGACGACATATACAATTACGATTTAAAGACCCCCGGCGGAATGCGTCTGGAGATTAAAACCAAAAAGACAAGCATGACATATGCACCCAAACCTCATTTCGAATGTTCAGTGTGCAACCATAACCCACGACAGCGTTGCGACGCGTATGTCTTTCTTCGCGTGAGCACCAAGGTGAATAAAGCGTGGATATGTGGTTACAAAACCAAAGAAGACTTTTCTAGAGAAGCGAGGTTCTTCAAGAAGGGCGATACAGACGCCTCCAATGGTTACAAGGTCCACGCATCCTGTTGGAACTTGAATATATCGGAATTGGACCCGATTACAAACTTAAAGTAGGGTATATAAACATTATAATATATATTAAATGAGCGACCCCAAAGTATGGACATGCAACCCTGTGTTTAACCAGTTTAAATATGTTCCAGTTATGGTAACAGAAGTGCCATATATGGGTTGGGATAATGAAATACAATGGAGAAGAGAAGAGCAACCATTGCGGGTGTATGAGTTTTCTCATGTATATAAGTGTCACGATATTAAAATAAAATGATTCGATTTATTCTGTTTATGTTATGTATTACTTCTATCTACGCCAAATGTCCACCAGACGCTGGTGCTGCCCTGTTGGACGATAACCGTATCGCTCTTGTAGAGTGCGATGAAAAAACTCTACGAGAATACTACCATGACGACGACTGTTGTATTGTCAATATAGCAGAATGCAACAATATAGCAGCAGCATTTGCACTGAGGAGAAATGTATATGACCCTACGCCTCTGTGTCCACGCCGTTGGATACGGGGAATGTCTCGTCGCTGAGCTGTACATATCGGTCCACTTCTTTGAACTCGCCAGTAGCAGCCCACAATCCTAAACCTAAAATAGCATACAATATATTTCCAACTACATCGTCTTTTACCACCATATCTAATAAATTCCAAACCCCCACCCATATAATAATACCGCCAATTCTGTTAAGAACTATACATAATTGTGAGCATTTCATTTAAATCACTGTATGGATATTAAATACTATGTTTGAAGGAGATCCGTTGATGCAAGTATTGTTGATTTTTACCGGTCTTGTAATTTTGGCAGCCCTTGCATTGTACAGTTGGGACATTTGGGTTATCAACAGATATTGTTTTTATCGTCATTGTTCCTGTAAGAAGAGAGCGGAGAAGGTGATAGTACCACAGGCGCTGGTAACTACATGTCCAGTTACTGTAGAATGTAGAGAGATTACGCCGGGGGTGGTTATATTATGTTAAAAAAATCCTATATCATTTTTGTCTTTTTGAGCATCGACTTTAAATATATGATCTTCTTCTTCTTCGTATTGATCCTTCATAAAACGAATAAAAAGATATCTCGGTTCATTTTTCAAGTCCGGTACGGTTACATAAAACACATTCGAACAATATTCGGTTGTAAAAGATAGATAGGTAGACTGGCACACCGATATTTTCAATACCATGTTGTTTCCCGGGGTTGTTGTTATGCTAAAATTACCATGCATAAGTAATAACTCCTCGAAAAAGTCTCTATGTTTATTGGGATCAATAATATCATGTATTTCCACATCGAGCTGTTTGGCGAGTTTAAAACGTATATCGGGAAGATGTTTATACCAGAATGGAAACACAGTGGTCGATCCTCTCATATACCAAGATGCATCTGTATCGTTCTGATAGACACAAACAACCGCAAAAGAGGTTTCTAGATTAAATGTAGCATGTGCCCAGTGATAAGGAACATTAATAATATCGCCTTCTTCCTGTATACATTTTTTAACCTTACTCTTTGTTCGATTAAATATCTTGTAAACATTTCTCATTGTTGTCTTGCGGTTTACTAGTTTCGGTACCTTTTCAAGCGATTCGTACAAAAACCACATCTTTTTACCGTACACCAACTCGTTCAAAACATTGTGATGCATATGGAATCCAACTCCGGTTCCTTTGGGACCAATTCCATATCCTCTTTCTTTGGTTTCTTCTATACATTTGAACATATCCTGTGTTTCCCGTGGGATCATAGAGTATCCCTTACCCGTGACATAGGTATCCGATGGACCAAAAATCATCTTTTGTTTTTCATCAGACTCGTATATTTCGTCCATGGACATGTTGTGGTACGGATGTACATACCTATCTAAGAAATCAGTCATCGTGGTATGTTCCCAATCATCCGTTACCTTTCCATATGAAATATCATGATCAATTCCTACAGATCTTTCTCCGTGAGTTTTGTATAAATTATCCAGTGATACCTCTGCTCTAAAGGCCGAGTTGGCCTTCAACCCCTTTATTATAAATGGTTGGGAACGATCTTCTGGTAGCTCGCTGTACACTGGTAAGTCACAAGCGTGCACACATGTTACAAACTGGAATAACAAGAACAGCAACATTTTAAATTAAAAACACGCGTATATATACCGCAATTTATAGCTTAAAACGAATGAGATTATTATATTTATTATGTATCACCGTTTGCCAAGCGGCGTATTGGGAAAAAAACAAAAAGGACATATCGGGGGGCCTCTGGAATGGAGATATCATAACCATTGAAAATGCGTTTGATGAACCTGAACGATTCGATGTGCACGATGAGGTAGATTGGGTACTTCAAGATGGAAACAAAGACACCGCGGAATTCAAACGCTACGTTCACGATGGGGATCTATTGCGCGATTTTCAAAATGAATTGGACAGGTATAAAGATTTCTTTAATGATATTTTATTGACCAATACAAGCAATGATATGATACGTTTGACAAAATATTCCGATGAACACTATTTGGAATTACACACGGACCACAAAGAGGGTCGTCTTCTATCTGTCATCTACTATAATACAAAAGATTGGGATGCCTCCAAATGTGGCGGAGAGTTATTGTGGCATGGTGGAAAATTTAAAATGATTTCCCCAAAATACAATACCTTGGTGTTATTTATTCCAAGACAACATTCTTACCATAGGATAAAAGACTTGACTTGTAACAATAGATATTCATACGCGGGATGGTTAACAGCGGATAAGAGGTCCAAAGCAACAGAAATGTTATATCAATTGTTATTAAGCAGAGAAAAATCGAATGTGATGGGAAGACAAATAAGATTATTTAATAGATTAGCATGAAGAGGAATCAAACCTAGGTGATTGTAACTACATGTCCAGTTACTGTAGAATGTAGAGTTATTACGCCACAAATAGCAGATATAGTATAGTTGGTAATGTTGTTATTAAATCAAAAAATGTACACTATATATCATATATTATATGCTATTTACAAATGGATTGTGTTGGATGTAGGGACAAATATCAACGTGCTAAAATTGTTGATTGGACCATCGCTGGAGCAATAACCAGTGCAGTTGGTTTATTCGTTCCCCTTGTGCTAATGGTCTGGAATTTGATTTTCCAATTTTTCGTCGCGTTTTTCTGTGGTTGTGGCCTCGGCGTAGGTCAAGTACAAGCTTGTCTGGCTCCGGTATGGCTTTGTGCTTCTGGGTGTTGGGGTTGTGGGTCTTGTTCCGCTTTAGGTACGACATGGCTTGGCATTGTAACCTTCGCGGGATTCACCGGTGCGGCATGGTACATCTTTGCTGCGGATCTGATTATTGTTGCTGGATTGGTGGTAATTGCAATTGCATTGGGATTATGGGTCAAAAGTTGCGCAGATGAAACACGTCTCCGAAACAACGTTACTGCGAGTGCAAAAGCCGCTACTGGGAAAGCAAACAACTTTGAGGATATAGAAGCGGCTCGACTTGTAGTTCCAGAGGTAAATACAGGAGAGTTAAAATTTTAGCATGAAGAGGCCAGAGGCGGTTGTAATATGTTAAAAAAATCCTATATCATTTTTGTCTTTTTGTGCATCTACTTTAAATATATGGTCTTCTTTTTTCTCGTATTGGTCCTTCATAAAGCGAATAAAAAGATACCTCGGTTCATTCTTCAAGTCCGGGACGGTTACATAAAACACCTTCTCACAGTATTCATTTATAAAGGATAAATAGGTAGATTCACACACCGATATTTTCAACACCATGATGGGAAGACAAATAAGATTATTTAATAGATTAGCATGAAGAGGAATCAAACCTAGGTGATTGTACCACATGCGCTAGTAACTGTGTGCCCGGTTACTGTAGAATGTAGAGTTATTACGCCACAAATAGCAGATATAGTATAAATTACATTTTAAGCTGTAAACCGCGTGAACTTCCAGACGAACTAGTAGCATACCCCGTAAAATTGAAATCTGTAAAAGGAATCAATAAATCACATGTGTAATCAGTGCCGTCTTCAGTTGGATATACCACAACGTTTTTGACT
>Ga0209631_10003863_pt1 | contig 16951 bp, 15 predicted proteins | sample COG_08_FD_184752 | JGI IMG/M metagenome (GOLD analysis project Ga0209631, IMG submission 184752) | Pelagic Microbial community sample from North Sea - COGITO 998_met_08 (SPAdes) (version 2) | ecosystem: Environmental > Aquatic > Marine > Neritic zone/Coastal water | place: Helgoland, sampling...
CTTCTTTGTGGTACTTATAAATGTACCTATCAACAAGATCCCAATACTTTTGTGATTTACTACTAATACCTCTTTTTAATAATTTTGTATGATAATTTACAGCAGAGTCAAAAACGAATTTATTATTTATAATTTTAATATTTATTCTTTCCCAGTTATCAGTTAGTTCGTTACAAAAATACTCGTTAACTTCATGTTCATTATATAAATTTATTTTCATTTATTGATTATAACTATATGTAAAAAGTTTCAGTTTTAAGAAATCTCTTCTTGATAGTTCCTTTTTAAATTTGGGAAATTTTATTCTTAAGTTTTTCATAAACTGCATATATTCATAAAATCTTAAGAACGACACAGATTTTCTTATCGCAAATACAGCACAAGTACCTACTAAAAAACTAAGAACAGATAATCCCATTCCTTTAATGGTTAAAGCAAAAGCTCCAGCAGATATTCCTCCTTTAACAATGCCCCATCTTAAATTTCTTAGTTCATTACTATTTTTTGACTTTGAGTATCTGTAAGCTAAAACAACAATAGCTGTTAGGGATGTAACGGGCTCACCATACACAAAACTTGTAGTTAATGTTCCTGATGCTAACTCTGAAAATTCTTCTTTATGTTTTTTTTTCCAGCCAAAATATAAAGCTAAAGGCCCGATGGAAGATGATAGCAATTCATTGAATTCCAAATGTTTTAGGTCATCTACCCATTTTTGCGGTATTTCAACAAGATTATTATATTGATCTCGAATTACCGTTGTAGATTTTGTCGTCAGAGAATGAAGAACACTTGAAGCAAGAGGTAGAGTGAAATTTAACTTCATTAATTTTTCATCTTACCACGTTTTTTATATTTTTGAACTCTTTCTTGATGTGCCTTAGCTTTTTCTTCTTTTTTTAATTTTCTCCTTTGAGCTGTTGCTTCCTTAGATTCATAAAGAGCTCTCTCTTCTCTTTCGGCTCTTAATTTCCTAGAGTGTTCTTGCATTGAAGCTAAAATAATTCCCGCCGAAGCATCTTTTAAAATCTTTTCAGCTATAGAAATGCAACCATTAAGATAAATCTCATACAAAATAAATTTTATTGCATAGGATGGTACTTCATTATTTGGTTGAGCAAGTGAATTACAAATTTCAGTAATACATAATTCTTTTTGTTCTTTATCTAAATCTGCAAGTTTAAGAGAATTAAATTTTTCATTATAGATACCAGCTTCTTTTGCACTTTGAGTCATTAATAGAGTTCTAAATTCTGATGATCCACATGTTGTGCAGCCTGTTCTAATACACAGATTACTTTCTTCTGATTTTTTGACTAAATTATAAACCCAATTCATTTCTTAGATTTTCACTATTTTTGATCATTTTTATCGATTACACTACATAAGACTTATATTATTATAATGACAAAAATATGAATGAAAAAATTAAAAGTTTTGCAAAAGAAGCTGTTGAACTTCAAAGAAGAATAAAATCCGACACAGAAAAACTACAAAAAATTAAAAAAGAAATAATTCAAGAGTCGCAAGGCGCTAACAACTCTTTCGCAGTCAATTTACTTGACGGAAAGGTTAGAATAACAAAATCAAAAAAATTGAAGTCTTTTTTATTAAATAAAAAAAAATTTTCAAGCTTAGATATTCAATATAAAAAAAAACTTGTCAGAAATAAAATTGTTAAACTCAGCTATCTAATAAATACTGAAACATATACCCAACTACTTAATGATGGTCTTGTGGATAATGATCTTAAAGAAATAATAGATGAAAAGAAAAGACAGCCTTTTTATATTTCTATATTTTTAAACAAAACAAAACTTAAAAGTATTCCAGAAAAAGAAGAGTTTGAAGAAATAATTGAAGCAGCTGAAGAGCCAGAGGAAGAAACGGAAGAAAAAGATCCTGCAGATGAAGAATTTATAAAAGCAGTTTTTTCAGACGATGATCCTGTAGATATGTCTGAAACAGAAAAACGAGAAAAAGGATTTGATTAGATCAATCCTCAATTAGTTCACTAACATCTTCATCTTCTATTAATTTTAATTTCTTTAGTCTTGCTAAAATAGACCCAGGGCCTCTATGAAATGATTTTGCTATATTAGATTTTGAAATACCATTTAGAAACATTTTTTTTATTTTCATATCGTCTTCTTTAGTCCACGGTTTATATGCATTACTATATTTTAATCTTATTTTTTTTATATAATCACCATAGCTAGAAACTTTCTTTTCATTTTTAGGATCAATTTTATTAATTAAACTAATTACTTTTTTAAACTGATTGTTAAACTCATCTAAATTTTCAACAAAAAAAACAATTTTTGAATTTGTTTCTGCATCCTTTACTTCAAGATCCTTACTTTCATCGTCATAAGTAAGATGTAAAAGTTGAACTCTTTTATTAGATATATTTTTAATATACCAGCTTGTTTTCATTAAATGATATTTTGCAATCTTTCTTTAATTTGATCAATAGGAATTTTAGCATTAGTAAGATGACACCAAGAAATACGAACAGCGCCTTTAATAATTTTATCATCGTTACTCATAGCTTTTATTACATGCGATGGTTCATAAGTTGATGATGTACATGCAGAACCATTTGAAACTGAAATTAAGTCTTTTGTAGTAAGCATAAAAGCTTCCGCATCTACAGTTGGAATTGAAAAATTAATGCAGTTACCTAGTAAATAATTCTCATCTCCATTTAATTTGCCATTAAGGTTTTTCATCAACTCTAGAATTTGTTTATAAATATCTTTATTTTTCATTTGTCTTTTTTTTAGATCTCTTTTTGCAATTTTAGCTGCTTCACCTAATCCAACTATTAAATGCACAGGTAGAGTACCTGGTCTAAGTTTTGCTTCTTGGCCACCACCAAAAAAAAGAGGTTTTAATGGGGGCTTATTGTAATTTCTAAGCCTTGTTATTAAAGCCCCAATTCCTTTTGGCCCATATATCTTATGACCACTGATAGAGATTAGATCTATCCTTTTATTTTTTAAAGTATCGAAATCTTTTCCAAAACTTTGAGCAGCATCAACATGAAAAAAACATTCATGATCTTTTATTATCTCAATGATCTCTGGGATAGGTTGTATAACTCCTGTCTCATTATTAACTGACATTATTGAAATCAGTAGCGTTTGTTCTTTTAATTTATTTTTTAAATCTACAGGGTCTACCCGTCCTGTTTTATCAACTTTTAAAACATCGACTTCAAATCCCTCTTTTCTAAGTTCTTCTATGGGTTCTAAAACGGCTTTATGTTCTATTGCCGATGTTATGATATGTTTTTTATTATTTTTAACACCAAACTCTTTTAAACCTAGAATAGCAAGGTTATCACTTTCAGTAGCACCGCTTGTAAATATAATTTCATTTCGTGAGGCATTAACAATTCCTGCTATATAATCTCTGGCCTCTTGCACTGCTTGCTTAGCAACAGTCCCAAACATGTGAGTATGAGATCCTTCGTTACCAAAATCTTTTGTAAGGTACTGGTTTATTTTATCTACAACCTGAGGTTCAATTGGTGTTGTTGCATTACAATCTAAATAAATACTCATAAATAGTATGTTGATTTTTAATTTTTGTATGTTAAAAAAATAGCATACATGAATCTAAATATCCAGCAAATACAGTACTTTTTATGTCATTAAACGTCCACAGATTTGCAGCTATCAGAGGACGACAATCTGGTGATGATTACTACACAGTGGTGTGTGAGATGGCATTAATACCAAAGTTATTTTTATTTAATGAAACATCTATTCCAACAGAATTAAGAGCTCAAAGACATATTAACAAAGGGCGTATACCAGAGATGGCAAGATACATTGTCGATAATCCTAAAAATTATATTTTTTCAGCATTAACAGCATCAATCGACGGAAGTGTAAAATTTAAACCACTTAAAATTGAGAACAAAGAGACTGAGGTCGGTGAACTTGAAATATCTGGAGATGCAAAACTAATGATTAATGATGGACAGCATCGTCGAGCTGCAATTGAAAAAGCTTTAGCAGAAAACCCTGATTTAAGTAAAGATTCAATAGCTGTAGTTTTTTTTAAAGACAAAGGCTTAAAAAAATCTCAACAAATGTTTGCAGATTTAAATCGTCATGCAATTAGACCCTCAAACTCTATTGCTAAACTTTATGATCACCGAGACCCTATAGCTGAAATTATAAGAAGAGTAGTTTATGAAACTGAAGTTTTTAAAGGTGTTGTTGAAATGGAAAGATCTAATATTTCTGAAAGGTCTTCTAAACTGTTTCCTTTTTCTGGAATTTATTCAGCCTCAAAACATTTAGTAGATCAAAAAGATTTAAAAGATTTAAACAAGGAAGTTTCGTTAGTAAGTAATTTTTGGGAAGCTGTCGGAGAAAACATGGATCAATGGAGGGGTGTAAGGCTAGGCAACCTTTCTTCCACGGAAGTCAGAAGAGATTACATAAATACTCACGTAGTTATTTTACAAGCGCTAGGTATAGCTGGTAACGAATTAATAAAAAAACAAAGCAATTGGAAATCTAAAATTAAAAATCTTAAAAAAATTAATTGGCTTAAAAATAATTCAACCTGGCAAAATAGAGTTATTATTAATGGACGAGTAGTAAAAAATTCTTCAAGTATTTATCTAGCGTCTAATATAATCAAGAAGTCATTTGGATTAAGTTTAAATACAAAAGAGAAAGCACTAGAAAGTAAATTTAAAAATGGAAAAAAATAAATCTTTTTTTAACGAACTTGGTTTGAAAAAAACAATAGATAAACTTGTTAATCATATAGCAAAGCTTTATCAAGAAGATGAAATTCCTTGGATCGTCGGCTATTCTGGTGGTAAAGATAGTTCAGCTTGCCTTCAATTGATGTGGCAAGTTCTAGAAAAGCTTAAAGAAGAAAATAAAAAGATAAAACCTCTTTACGTTATCACAACTGATACATTAGTAGAAAATCCTATAGTATCTTTATGGGTTAAAACTTCTTTAGATTTATTAAAAACCAAAGCTAAAGAAAAAGGTTTGCCAGTATTCCCACAATTGCTGAAACCAAATATTAATGAAACTTTTTGGGTGAATTTAATTGGTAAAGGATACCCTGCACCTAATAATAAATTTAGGTGGTGTACAGAAAGAATGAAAATAAGACCTGCTGATAGATTTTTAAGAAAAATTTCAGAGGAAAGCGGTGAGGCAATTATTGTGGTAGGGACTAGAAAAGCAGAAAGTGCTAACCGTGCTTTTTCAATTTCAAGATACGAGAAAGAGGCTACAAGAGAAAATTTTACACCTCACGCAAATCTTTCTAATATTTCAACTTTTCTCCCAATTAAAGATTGGAGTAATGATGATGTTTGGCTGTACCTTTTACAGAAGCAATCACCTTGGGGTATTAATAACAAAGATCTTTTATCAATGTACCAAGGAGCTACTTCTGGTGGGGAGTGTCCATTAGTTGTAGATACTTCAACACCATCTTGTGGAGATAGTCGTTTTGGTTGTTGGGTATGTACTTTGGTAAAACAAGATAAATCGATGTCTGCGATGGTACAAAACGATGCTGAGAAATCATGGATGGAACCTTTGCTGCAACTTCGAGATAATTTACATGTAAGGGATTACGATAAGAGAGATTTTAGGCGATTAACTGGAAACGTGCAGTTAATGCATAATGATGAAACCAGAAGTGTGCCAGGACCATATTTGAAAAAAACAAGAGAAGATTGGTTAGAGCAACTTTTAAAAGCTCAAAATAAAATTAGATCTAACAAACAACTACCTGATGACATTAAAAATATCGAATTAATTTCTCAAGCTGAACTTAATGAAATTAGAAGGATTTGGTTCTACGAAAAATTTGAGATCGATGATGCTGTCCCAGCTATTTGTGAAAAATTTGCCAAAGGACAATATCAATTCGAGGATCTGGAGGACAATCATGTATTTGATCAAGAAATTTTAAAGATACTTAAAGATACATGTCAAAATGATGAAATGATGTTTGAGATAACAAAAGGTCTTTTAGAAACTGAGAGAAAACATTTTAAAAGCGCAAGGCGAACCGGTTTATTCGATGAATTTGAAAATATTTTCAAAAAATCATTCTTTAAAGATAAAACAGATGCAATTGATTATGCGAAAGAGAAAAAAAGAATTAAAGAGTCTTCGGAAAAACAACTCCCATTAACAGGAACAGAATAATGATATTAGAAAACTTATTAGTTAATAATTTTGGAGTATATAACGGTAAACAAAACTTTAATTTATCAACTGATAAAAAAAAACCAGTTATTCTGATTGGAGCTTTAAATGGAAGTGGTAAGACAACTTTTTTACATTCTATTGATTTTGTTCTCTATGGCAAACAGTCAAATATTTTTAAAACATCAAAACTTTCTTATGAAAACTTTTTAAAAGAAAATATTAATAAAGAAAATTTTGACCAAGGTGCTCAAATAGAATTAGTTTTTTACAGAAAAGAAAAAGGTAAGAAAAAAGTTTATAAGATTTCTAGAAGCTGGAAACAAATTGGGAGTAAAATTAAAGAAGAGTTCTTTGTTTTTGTAAATAATATTTATGATGAAGACATTACAAAAGATTGGGATAATTATGTTGATCAAATTTTGCCATCAAGAGTAGCTTCATTATTCTTTTTCGATGGAGAAAAAATTGAACAATTAGCTGATTTAGATAAATCAAAAGAAGTATTAAAAAAAGCTATAGACTCATTATTGGGTTTAGAAATTGTAGACCAACTAAACTTAGATGTAGAAGAATTTAAAAGAAGATCAGGTTTTGAGTTAAAGAGCGATAAAGATAAAGAAAAAATAGAATCTTTAGAACAAAAAGTATTAGAACATGAAAAAGAAATAAAAGTTATTGATGAGGATATTATTAAACACGAAGATGAATTAGCTAAAATTAAGTATGACAAGCAACAAATTGATATAGAACTCTCTAAAAAAGGTTTTGCATATTACGAAAAGAAAAAAGAATTAGAGAGAGATATTGCGGAAGTTAATAAAGACAAAAAAGAAGTAAAAGATGAGCTGATTAAGCTGGCCGCTGGAGATCCACCCTTATTATTACTAAAAGATGAGCTACGAGAATTGCTAGATCAGTCCAAGAGCATTAATGATCAAAAAAATTCCAAAGAGATATTAGAGAATAAGAAAAAAGTACTTAGTGAAACAAAAGAGTTTGTCTCAAAACATTGTAACGATAATAAGTTTTTGGAAAAATTTGATAAATTTATTAAAGATAAGGTAAAAGATAATATTAGCTTGCCTAAAGTTAACGAGGATAAATTAAACTATCAAGAGCTTGATTTTTTATTTAATTCTCAAATGCCGAAACTTTCAAATGAAATTAGTAGTCTCATAAAAAAATTTAATGAAATTGAAGAACTCTATGAAAAAAAAATAGTTTTATTAAATAAAGTACCTGCTAACGAAGAAATAGAACCGCTATTAGTTAAAAATAAAGATATTACTGAAAAAGAGGGAAAAATAGTTACTAAAATAAATGTACTAGAAGGGTTAAGATCTTCTAAAAGAGGACCCCTTAAACTATTGAAGAAAGAAATCAAACTTCTTTATGATGATAAGGCAAAAAGTGATTTGATTAACTTAGATAAAAGAAGATTTGTAGACTACTCATTAAGAGTTAAAGATATTTTAAGCTCTTTTCACGTTAAAGTTTTAGACCACCACATCAAAAGATTAGAAAAATATATTTTAGAAGCATTTAATAATCTTCATCGAAAAAAGGGTTTCGTAAAAACAATCAAAGTTGATACGGCAAATTTTGATCTTAAAATTTATGAGAAAAAGAATAAAGAGATTGATACTGATAAATTATCAGCGGGTGAGAGACAATTGCTTGCAGTAGCTATTTTATGGGGATTAGCAAAAGCTTCTAAAAGCGCTGCACCAACAATTATTGACACTCCTCTAGGAAGACTAGACTCAGAACATCGTTTAAATTTAGTAGAGCAATACTTTCCTCTAGCATCTAATCAAGTAATTTTACTTTCTACTGACGAAGAAATTAATAAAAAGTATCACAAATACATCAAACCCTTTTTAGCTAGATCGTACAAAATTGAATATGATCAAAAAATTAATGGAAGCAAATTAAAGGAGGGATATTTTTTCTAATGGACTTAAAATTAGATACTTTACGTACCACCACAAATTTAAAGAATATTTTATCTAGGATAAAGGGAATTACCGGTATTCAACATTGGAATGTTCTTTGTAGATGGGGATTAAGTTTATCTTTGAAACAAAAAACACTTCCTAGACTGGTAGATGAAAAATTAGATGGTGTCGAAATAGATTTTGATGTTTTTGTCGGAAAGAATAAAAATATTTACACACAGTTACTCATTAACAATCTAAGAAAAAATAAAATCGAAATAAACCGAGATAATGCTTATAAATACATGATTGCACATGTTAATCGCGGTATAAGTATTATTTACAACAAAAAAATTAAGAATATTTGCGATTTATTTGAATTTTAAATAACATCTAATGCAAAGTGATGATCTTTATATATTAGAAACTAAACAAGCTCAAAAAATCCAAAAATCACAAGAGTCAAACTTACTTATCAAAATTTTTGATTTAGAACTTAGTACTAGAACTTACAATTGCTTAATTAATGACAATATAAATTGTATCGGAGATTTAGTGATAAGAACTTATGCAGATTTGAGATCTATACCGAAAATGGGAGCAAAATGCATAATTGAAGTTCAAGAAAAACTTAGCGAGTATAATCTTACTCTTGGAATGGACTTAGATAGCTGGCCCTTAAAAGAAAAAGAGACAGAGATAAATGACATACAAAAAGATCATACTAACAACTTTACAAATGATAATAAAAAAAAGATAGAAAAAATTAAAGTTATAGAACTAGTGAAGGAGTTAGAAGAGACTTCCTTATCAGTAAGATCAATTAATGCTTTAAGAAACTTAAATTGTAATTTTGTTGGTGATATACTTTTTTTAAATAAAAAACAGTTATTATCTATGCCAAACTTAGGTTTGCAATCAGCTAATGAAATTGAAAAATTTATTAATCATATAGGTTTTAGTTTTGGAGATAAAATTTTTCCATGGGAAAGTGAAAAAATTAAAAAATTAAGATTAGACTTAAAAGAGTCAATTATTAAGTCAGAAAAAGAAAGTGAGGCAAGTAAAGATAAATACCTTGAAATAGAATTAATAAGGATTTTAACTGAAAATATTAAACCTTCTAATTATAAGCAAAATACTCAAGATAGAACAATAGATGTCATTATTGGTCGCTATGGTTTGGACGGGAGTCCAGCAAAAACTCTTGAAACAATTGGCCAAAAATACAATGTAACAAGAGAGCGAATTAGGCAAAATCAAGCAAAAGGAATAAGAAAATTAAAGATAATAAAACCACATACTTCAATATTAGATAAAGTATTTAAATTACTTTTAGACCATTTACCTATAACTGAAAAAGATTTTAATCGAATTCTAAAAGAAAAAAACCTAACACAAAATGAATGGGATATTAATGGTTTGCAGGATTTTTATGAAACTTTTTCTGAAAAGTTAGATTTATATGTTTCAAAAACTAATGAAGTTAAATTAATAAATAGTTCAAATAATAATTTTCTTAAAATTATTTTAGAGCAGACAAACAAGAAAATCTCAAACTCTGGAGTATTTTCTATTTCGGACTGTATGAATTTGAAAGAGGTATATTTAAATAATATTAAGCCTGAAACAATTATCAATATAGTTCAAACTAAACCTTTATTTAGCTGGCTAGATAAAGAAAAAAACTGGTTTACCTATTATTCAACAAGAAATAGATTGTCCAATTTGATAAAAAAAGCAGTAAGCGCTTCATCAGTAATAAATGTTGAGAGTCTATATACAAAAATTAAAAAATTTCCCCGTATTAGTAAAAATCTTAATTTAAAAAAAAATATTTTTATAGAGTTTTGTCTTACTGCTTTTGACTGTTCAATAGATAATGATAATCTAGTTTTCTCTTCTTCGAAATCAAAGCTCTCTAGCACAAGCGGTTATGATGGAAAAATTATATCACCAAATGAGCAAAAAATATTAGATATATTTAACAATTATGGACCAATTCTAAATTGGTTACATTTGAAAGAACTTGCTAACAAATTTGATATTACTGACCACTCTTTAAATATAATTATGCAATTTTCAGTTTTATTTCAAAGAATAGATAAATCAACTTATGTTCTATCTAACAAAAAATATAATTTAAATGACGCACCAACTTTTAAAATTGATATTTCAAATGAATCTTTTGACCCTAGTAGCTGTGAGTATATTTCTAATGAAATTGGATATATTGAAGTTTATGATTTTGGAAAATATAAATTTAACATGAACTACCCTCAACCCTTGAGGTCGGTAATGGGTTCTTACAAAGGCGTACTATTAGATAAAAAGATTTATATTATATTAGGAATTTAACAGGCTGTATGTTTTCAAAAAAAAATCCACAAGCGTATCTGGAACTTTATAATCATGAGCTTTTAATATTTCATTATAACCTCCGAAAGCATATTCGTGGAGTTCTTTTAAACCATTAGCACTTAATTTTGTATTAGAGTTATTATCCAATACCTCGTTAAGTTTTTTATTAATATCAGCTTTATTTTCAGCAAATTTTTTAGTTATTTTATTTAAATATAAACCAATTATATAATCGCTAGCTTTTGAGTTTTTTAATTCATCTGTCCAATTATCGTTTATATCAACCAATTCATATTTTGATATATCATCTTTAATTTCTAGTTTTAAACCCACTAACAAGGAAATGTAAAGTAACTCTACTTGATTTTTAAAAGGCGAATAAATATTTTTTTTATTAGCACTTGTTTTTTGAATTGATTTCCAGAAATCATACATGTTTACATAATTTTCTTCGCTATTATGTTTCTTTATAAAGTTAAATCTTTGCATCTAATTTTTTACTCCAGTAAATTTATCAAAAAAATCTTTATCATAGGATACAACACCACTTTCAAATTCATCTACATTAACATTATGATTACTTGCCAATTCCAGCATATGTGTTGACGCTTCACTTTTATTAAAAACAGTAATCAAGTTGATATTTTCGTTAAGTTCTTTTCTTAACACATCTGCGAATTGACCTTTTTCAATGTCAAATATAAAACCAATATATTGTCCAGCGTAATCTTTTACTAAACCTTTCGCAATTTCTTTTCTTCCAATTGCATCTAAAGCAGTCACAGGGCTATCAACAATTAAAGGAAATTTAAGATTAGACCTATTTAATAAATTGATTAGAAATAAGTATGCAATTCTTGCCATTTGACCTCTAGAGGCCCCAGATCTTCTATTTCCATCTTTCGTTATTAAAGTAATCTTATTTTTAATACTTTCAACATAGATCTCCTCCAACGGAAGAACTCTTTTTACCTCTTTATTGATATCTTTAATAATCTCATCTGAGATTTTTTTTAATGATATTTCTTGAATTTCTTCAAGCCATTGTTTTATTTTTTTAATTTTTTTAGACTCTTTAATTGTTTTAGAACGTCTTTGAATATCTTCTTCTAATTCAGTAATTTTTTTATTTAACGTTTTAATACTTTCAGTATTAGGAGGCTCGTCTGGTCGATATGGTTTAGAAAACACATCGTCAATCCATGAGTTTATTTTATCTAATTCTTTATCTAAATCTTTTTTTTCGTTTATCAAAGCTTCGAGATCTTTATCATCAGTGTTTTCATAAACTTGATCGTATTTACTATTAGCTATGTTAACTTCTCGTTGCGATGTAACTAAATTATTAAATGTTTGTTCTACATTTTCCAAGTTATTAAAATCTCTAATTGAAGTTTTAATTGGATTAAGTATAGCAATATTTTCTTCTGCTAAATAAAGTATTTTATTAGATTCTATTTTTTTTTTCATTTCTTTTGTCATATGATTTCCACACAAACATTCTTTCGATTCTATAATTTCATCAAAAAAAGCTTCCCCCACTCCTTTAGGAATTCTTTTTTTTGTTAAATTCTTTTCAAAAAACTTTAACTCTTTTTCTAGTTCAGGATTTATCGACATTGGATTTTTTAACAAATCAAATGCTGAATTAAGAGAATTTCTAAAATTTTCATTTTTTTCATCCAAAAATTCTTTAGCTTGATTAATTTTATCTTTGATATCTGCATTTGCTTCCTTAATTTTTTCTATCTTTATATTTATAGCATCAATATTCTTTTTTAATCTGGATCTTTCATTTCTAAATTTTTTTTCTTTATTTAGAACTGCATCTCTATGTTTTCTAAGCTTTTCAAATAGTTTTTCATTTTTTTCTAAATCTTTATCGTTTAATTTTCCTTGATTTCTTTTTCTTAAATCAGTTAAAAATCTATCCAAACTTTTTCCCATTTCATCTAGGTAATCTAATTTACAAAGTTTTTTTATAATTTTGTCAGTTTGCTGCTCATCAGCTTTATAAAGATCATCAGTAAGCTCAAGATCAAAAAAAGTGATTTCTAAAAAAGGTGCAGTTATGAATCGACTTATGTTATCTGGTAATTTCAAACCCTCTTCAAACCCTGATCCATCACCTTTAAATGTGTTGTACCTTATTTTATTAGCCTGATAATCAAATATAACTTTAATTTTATAATTGGTATTATTATTAAGTTTAAAATGAACGGTAAATGAACCTTCTGTTATATTAGCTTTTTCACTTCTTACTTCTTCAATATATTTTTTAATTTCATTAGGGTTGGAGTGATTGTTTATATCGAAAAAAGCATTTCTTAATAAATTAAGAGTTGTTGTTTTACCCTCTCCGCTTAACATCTGAAACAAAGTAAAGTTTCTCTGGTTATCGACATCATCGATTTTAACATTCACATTTGGTAATTTAAAACCATTATACTCCCAGCCAGTTATTTTAAGTTCTGTTACTTGTTCGCTCATTTAATATCTTCTTTAATCAGTTCTTGTATAATCTGCTCAGAGTCTAAATCTTTTTTTCCTTCATCAATTAAACTCAACCAGTTTATAAGTGCTGATGAAATTTTTTCTGACTGATTTTCATCTTTAATTTTTTCTTTTATAGAATCGATAATATTTTTATCTAGGCTCATAGTAAGTATTAGTAATTTCTTTTAATTGTGTGTACCTTCTAAAGTCAGTAGAATCCTCATTTTCTAATCTTAAATCATCTTCATCAAAAAAATCAATTATAATTGCCTTTTTATCTAAATTATTTTTATCTTTTCTTAAAACTCTTCCTATCCTTTGAATAAATTGTCTACCTGTGGGAGTAGCAAAAAGCACTATAGTGTTTAAATTTTGAATATCTATGCCTTGTGATAATTTTAATACATTTATAATACAATCTATCTTATTGCTGGAAAAATTTTCTAGATTCTTTTTATCTGCATCTTCAAAATGAGTTTTTACATCAATATAAGGTATTAGAATATTTAAAATATCTTTTCCATATTTGGTTTCGTCAGCAAAAATAAAACTTCTTTTTAATTTATCTTTTAAATAGTCAAGATTCTCTTCGAAAACTTCCAACTTGTTTCTAGCATTTTTTCTAACATCTGAAATTGCAATATTTCTTTCAGCCTCGGCTTCATGTTTTGGCCAACCTTCTTCTAATCTAGTTTTATATCTCGTGTGAGCTGCTCTAATTTTTGCTTTTTCATCCTCATAAAGTTTGTAAGTTAAAACCTCAAGTTTTGACTCGACAAGCACCCCATCCTTAATTGCTTGAATTAAGTCATACTGAAAAATTGGTTGGTCACCACCACCTTGAATTTCTTGAAAAAGAGTTCTTTCTCTATCTTTATTGAACTGTTCTCTTATAGTTGCTGAAAGACCTAGTTTATAACCAATGTTATTTTGTTTACCAATAACCTCTTTACCTATTTTTTCAGCAAATAAATCATGAACTTCGTCGTGAATAATTAATGTTTTCTTCTGATCTTTGTTATCTATTTTTTCTAATAACAAAGGCAGCTGACTTTGACGAACTAATAATAAATCAACCTCAGGGTTTTCGTATCCGTGTAAAAATGTAGTAAGCTCATTTTTATCAGTACTTAGCTCCAAAACTTGCACAGATTTAGAAATTTTAGAATTTGTCCATATGTCTATATTTTCTCTCCATTGCCTAATTAGATCTGTTCCTTTCATTTGAATTATAATTTTATTTATTTTGTTTTCATTTATTAATTGTGTAGCAATGGATAGAGCTGTTCTAGTTTTTCCAGTTCCTGTAGCCATTTCAAGAAGTCCCCATTTTTTTTCAATGAAGATTTCCCTAGCTTTTCTTTGAAATTCCCATTTTGGTTCTGATACAATTAAATAATCCTCTTTTTCTTCTATAAAATTATTTTTAGGGGAAGATGAAATTTTTTTTAACTTTTCAATCTGTTCTTCATCAAGAAGATCACCTAATTTTGATTTCTGTTTTTCATAAACTTTCTTTATTATTCTATTAAGCTCAAGTTTTGAGCTTGGAGCATTGATCTTAATTTTATCTAACGTCTTTTGACTTAAAGTTTTGGTTAAAAAACCTGGAGCTTTGCCATTCCATGCATCATTAAACTCTTTTTCACATATTGCTAAATGGGGGTCCTCACCATTAAGGTTTGTAAATACATCTAATTTTTCGACATTTAGTTTATAACCGCCGTGTGTTTCGTTTCCACTCCCGTTAAAAGATACCTTCATATTATTTTCAAAAATAAAAATTCCTTGCTTTATATGAAGCATATTTGCATTAGGCACATGTTTTGGAAAACCAAATTTTAACACTAGCTTTTTCTTAGTAATTAAGTATGAAAATATTTTTAATTTTAAATCTCTTATTTCTTTTTGATCTAAATCTTCATTAACTAAATTTAAAGCTTCATCATAAATTTTATCTGAAATAGTATCCCAAAGGTCTTGATCATCTTTAAGGTTTAAAGTTTGCCTTAATACATCAAGATCGTAAGCATTGAGACTAGGGTTAGCAATAATTTTAACAATAGTCTCGTTATTATCGCTATTTAAGACTTTTAATAATGCTTTTCCCCAATCAAATATCACGTTGCTAGTAAATTCGCCTGTCATTCTATTATACTCTTTACAATTGCTTAACATTGGAGAATAAAAATCTTTACCTAAATCATCTCCCCAGCCACTATTGTATGAAGCTTTTAAATTCTCTAGCAACTTTTTAATATTCATAGTTTTCAAAACCTTGGTTTTTAGCCCTGTTTGCAAGTGAAATAATTTCATCAATATACTTAGATTTGAAGGCTGGAGTAAAGCATTGTCTGTAAGAAAAGTTTATGAAATTTGAATGCTCGGCTAAATAATCTTTGTATTTTTTGGCTGGTAGTATCGTTTTTGCGTATGAAAAAGAAAAAAAATTATAATTATTATTGACAATGAAAAAGCGTTATTATATAAGCTAATCAAGTAAGAAAAATACGATAACCTTGTAATGTAGTCGATGTTTGTTCTTATTCCTTTCGCACAAGTATTCTCACATTACAGGGTTATTAAAAAACTGAGGAGTTATTGCTATGCTTTTTAATAAACCTAAAATATATACAAGATGGTTTTCTTGTTATCACTGTCAATGTACAGGTTTTTTTAAAGAAACGCGTAAATTACTATCCTTTTTAAGGTGGAATATCTCTCTTAGTAAAACAGAACCTTGCTATTACTGTTCTGGCAAAGGGTTCGTAAAATCAACAAAAATAATAACAAAGGATAATGATTATAAATCATTCTTAACTCACTAATTATGAAACTAGAAAATAAAAAAATTGAAATATATAAAAATTTATTACTTAACATTCCAGGATTAAAGCAAGCTGATTACATTAAAACTGTAGAGTCATCAGTTACTACTGCATGGGGAGTTAATTGGTCTCATGATTATATTGCTAGAGATATTCTGCAAAATTTTAGAGATGCTAATCTTAAAGAAATAGATAAAATTGAAATTCAAATCCAAGATGACCAAATCCTTGTTTCTGCAAAAAATTCTTTCGATATTAGAAAACTTTTTTACATGGGCTCAAATAAAGCAGGTGATGACGAAACTATTGGTGAATACGGCGAAGGATTTAAAGCAGCTTGCGTTTCAATGTTTAAACTTGGAATTAATGATCCTATTTCCATTAGTGGAGACAATGCAATAATAATTTCTGTTGGTAAGGCAGTAGTCGATGGCATGAGACCATTGATTTATCATTACTTTAAAATCAATAAGCAGAACTCGACTATTTTTTCAGTAAATACCTACGATGAAAAACTGAAGAAAGCATTTAAGTTTGGCATGAACCATTTTTGGTATGAGGAAAATAGTTTAGTAGGCCCTAAACTTTACGAATATAACGATATCGCTGCCTACAAATCAAAATCAAATAAAGAAGGATATATTTTTTATAGAGGCATTATGAGAAATAAAATTCCTCATATTCCTATTGTTATAAACATTGATAAAAAATATGCAGCAATCGAAAATAAGATAAAAGCTGACAGAGACCGAAATAGCTTTTCAAGTAAATTAACTCAAACCTTTTTCTCAATTTATGCAAGATCAGGATTTTATTGGGGTGGAATGAAAAACAATCCTGCTATTCATCATATTTTAAAAACCTCAAAACAGATTTGGCCAAAGGGACATCAGCTTTTAAGTGCCATAGGCTCTTATTCAAGAAACCTAAATGAGGACGTGGTTATTAGAAAGATGTTTGATAATAAAAAATATTATTGTGAATCAACTTATAACTACACTTCAGATCTTACTTGGAGTGAATGGTACGATACAAAGACACAAAACTTTGTCATTAGAAAAGATAATAAGTTTAAAAAAGACGGAAGAGTTAAACTACCAAGTTACTTCTCAAGCTTTGG
>Ga0209631_10003865_pt1 | contig 16948 bp, 15 predicted proteins | sample COG_08_FD_184752 | JGI IMG/M metagenome (GOLD analysis project Ga0209631, IMG submission 184752) | Pelagic Microbial community sample from North Sea - COGITO 998_met_08 (SPAdes) (version 2) | ecosystem: Environmental > Aquatic > Marine > Neritic zone/Coastal water | place: Helgoland, sampling...
CCCGAGTGGTCAAAGGGGTTGCACTTAAGATGCAATGCGTAATGCTTCGCGGGTTCGAACCCCGCACCGGGTATCCTTTTTTACTATTTTTGAATAACACATCCATGACACAAAAACGACATGACACAAACAACAACGAACACTTCTGGAACTTCGATGTTGTTTGTTGTAAGTGTATTATATAATGAATGTAGTTAAGCCAATAACGATCAGGTTAACTATAAAAAAATAGAGTTGTCAGGAGCGGGATTCGAACCCGCGAGCATTTCAGCAATGGGTCTTAAGTCCATCCCCTTATAATCATCTTTTCGTAGTTTAAATGGATTTCGAATACTCATTTGGTATTTGTTATAAATCAAATAAAAAAAAAAATAAATAAAAAAATAATACAACTTCCATAAACAAAAAAAAAGAATAAAAGAATCTGTCCGTGTGAAAAAAATGATTTGTACATAAATTTAATGTATACAAAAGATAGTCGTAACAAAAAAGTACGCCTTCAAGATTTACATGAGATTCGAGAATCTATTTTAGAAGATGATGATGATGATGATAATTCTAATGAATCTAGACGAAACGATATATTTAACGAATTAAGTAATATGTCAAGTGATTATCGACACATTGAATATGTATCACATGATATCAATATTTTTTATAAATATATTTATCATTATTTTGTTGAAGGTGGAATTACAAATATTGTCTTTAAACATGTACTGAATATGTTCATGCTGTTTATGACAAATATTTTTATGATATATATGTTTACGTATATTAAATGGGAAAAATTAATTGTTGATTGTAAAGAAAAAGAAAATACGATTAATTGTTCTCATTTATCACAATATATATCGTACAATAATTCGATACATTCTTTAATTATATTATTTAATATTCTTTCTGGTATATACATTTGTATTGGAATGTATAGTTTGTTTTCAAAAGCAGATCAATATTCCAAAATAAAGACGTACTATAATGACATTCTTCGAATTGATAATAATATTTTAGGAATTATAAAATGGTCACAGATCTTGAATAAAATGAAAAGTTCAAATGATAATCACGATTATATGATAGACAAAAATTCAACCGAATTGAACTTATTTGATATTATTACCCGAATTACTCGTATTGACAATATCATTCTTTCAGTTGTAAATAGTGATATTATATTCAAACAAACAAATATGAGTTATAATATATTGTTTACAAAATATATTGAAACAATAAGTCGTTTATTTATTTTTGATAACTTATTTGATAAGAAGTATGACATTAATCCAATATTCAAAAAGAAGGACTTATTTCAAAGATATATTGTACGAATTATATTATTAAATATAATTTTATTGCCATTTCTGTTGATGTATGTTGTAATAATCAATGTTCTCAATCATTCAAAAGATATCAAAAACAGTACACAATTATTCAATTATAAATGGTCAAATTATGCCAAATGGAAATATCGAGAATATAATGAATTAGAGTTTGAATTTAAAGATCGTATGTTTAAAAGTTACTTCCATATGAATAAGTATATTTCATATTTTCCGGATAAAACTCTGAATATATTTATTTATTTCATACGCTTTGTATTGAGTATGTTCATCTTATTTTTATTTGTTTTATCTATTATTGATGATGATGCACTTATTAAATTGAAATATCATAATTATAATTTGGTATGGTATTTTGCATTATTAACAATTACAATGGGAGTGTTGAATAGCTTATTAAAAGAAAAAAATTTTGAAGAAAGTATTGATAAAGTCATCGAACAATTAACAAATTATATCCATGTATTACCTCCAAAAGATGTGATTTATAATTATCAAATGTACAAATCAATTACAAAATATTATCAAAGCAATATCACAAATATTTTCTATGAAATTATTAGTGTTATCATATCACCATATATTTTATACACATGTTATTATGTAAATGCAGCCGAAATTGTTCAATATTTACAAACAAATACAATTCGTTTGGAAAATTTAGGTGTTGTTGACAAATACTCAAATTTCATGTTAAATTATAATATTGAGGACACTCTAAAACATACTATTCATGATATACGAGAAAACAAAGAGACCACGAAAGAAAATATTACAAGCTTAATTTTATACAAAAAACGTGAAAAATCATTTCTATCTTTTATTGATCATTATCCAAATTGGAAATTATATTCAACCGATCTTCAAGATTATGTTAAAAAAATACAGTCGTATAAAGATGAATGTTCACAAGATATACCATGTCAAAGTATGATGTTTTCATCAGAATTAATGCGCTCATCTATGTATCCTGTTTAAAATCCTCGTTCATAAGAAGCTCATCTGATACAGATTTATTATGATGAACATCAATTAAATACACATTCGTTTGTAAGTCCTGAAATATTTTAACAAATATACATTCTTCCCCGTCTTTTTGTATTTTAATTTTAAAAATAAAATTCATTCCGGCTACAACTTGTTGTTTAACTTCAAGTATTTCAAAATATTCTATTTTACCATTTCGTCCTCTTTCAATAAGTCGTTTTTCAATTTCAATTTGTTGTGTAGTAACAAGTGTTAGATGTTCAGTTTTTAGTTCTGTTTTACAAAAACCACCGCACTGCATTATATAATCAATAAATATATTAATTAACTGACTCCTTTATATTAAAGCCAAACCACCCCCTTCCAAAAAAAAGAAAGGTCATAGTAAGTACGGTACGCTGGTCTTGTAGCAAAAAATAAAAAATAAAAAATAAAAAAATAAAAAAATAAAAAAATAAAAAACAAAAGTAGACATTACTTCAATAGCACATTTATCGAGAATGAGTAACCCCAAAATCGAATACGCTTACATTACACCGACCTGGCCCACCACCATCGCCGAATATACGAAACTGCATTCTACTAAAGATGATAGATTGAATATTGCTAAGAACAACCCAGAAGGCTTTGCGTTGCAATGTCCCGTGGGACACCCGCTAAATTACATATCTGAATACACCAAGACAGATGGTCGGGTTGTGATGGCGCACTTTCGACATAACCATGTTGAAAATGGTTGTGCATACGCCGAAAAATATCCGGGTGGAGAGGGAGACGTCCATTTTGCGGCAAAAGAGCGGTTTGCAGATGCGAAGTTTGCCAATAACCTCAAATTGGAGCGATTGTGCGGCAGTGGATCGTGTCGGTCGGTGGTCGACACGATCGAGATAGACCCGGAGTGGGTCTGTTGTCTCGAGTACGGTCTGTCGTCCGACGTGTGTTACGGGTGTTATGGCCTATCGTATCAGAAGTCTGAATTTGCAAAAATGAAAGGCCACCCAATGAAATGGCTCATGGACGTCGTGTTTACCGACGCGAACGGTATTGTCAAGCTTGTGGTCGAAGTCAAGGACACCCATGCCACGATTGGTGAAAAACGTGATTGGCTACGAGGGGGTGCAGGCCGCCCTGGTCGCACGTTCGAATACGTTGAAGTCGACGCCGAGTCGGTCAACCGATCGGAGGACGGTCGGGTCGTGGGCATCGACTTTAGCTTTAGAGGGGCACCGTCTACGTGCCTTACGTGTAAGCCAATGCGGGAACAGTACGTACGTCGCAAACTTGGGCAACAAGACGATAGGCTAATAGAGTGTGAAGACCGCGGAGGTCAAAAAAGGTTGCAGCACTGTCGCATTGAGTTTCATGCCGAATCCGACGCTGAGATCCAAAACAACAAAAAAATCTGCGAGTTGTTCAAGGATGATTTATCGAGTGGGGAGCATCTGGTGATTAACTTCTACAAAGGATCGGGGTATCTGATGGGTGTCTGCAGCGAAGACCTCGCAAAATACGACTATTTCGGGTCGCAACGTGGTGTCGACATTACGTTGTTCCCACACGAATGGATATTCACAGCTGACACGGGAGACGGGACAGTAGATTACTTGACAAATGCACTACATGCACACGGACGCTACAAATGGACAACGGGGGACGACGACGATTATTGTGTGGCGTGCAATAATAGCGGTCAGATGTACTTGTGTGATGATTGTTATGGTGATTGTTTGGAATGCACTCGCGGTGACTCGAGACCGCTACATCCCTTCGTTCGCTAAATGTGTTGTTTGAACTGTTAAACAATAATATATATATATATATACCACCTACAACCAAATCGTGTCAAAGTAATTGTAGCATGAGTTTATGTGAATGAATGTAAAGATCCACAATCTTGAGGAAATTCGAATCAAAAATTAATAAACGTAATAGTTGGACTTACTGTATTATTAGTATTGTCATTAAAGCATGTTGTCATTTTTTTAAAGAAATTAATTCCAAGAATATTTTGAGTACTTTTTTTAATATCATTTGTTTTTGAGAGTATATATCGACCTTTTATGTTAAACCAAAAATGCCTAGTCTTCCACGATTAATTCCAATTTTATCAAGAATCAACTTCTGCCGAAAATCCATTAAGTATTCAATTCATGTTTAATAATACAACAATATCGCGATTTGAACCCGGATTATTGGATTCATGCTAACCATTACACATACAACGGATTGAAGACAATTATATAAATATTCTTAATATTTTTGGGGGATAACATATACTGTTTACATCGGAGACAATCGAACCATATTTACAAAAACCAAAGAACACTCACTCTCGAACGAGCATCATGACCCATTTGAATACGATCCACCGTGCTCACGCTAACAAAAAAGAATTGGACTATGAGGCCGCATTATACAATCCATCACCTGAGATTGCCGCAAAAAACCGTGAAATCATTCATTTCGACGGTGCGACAAAACAAACCGCCGGACAAGACGTCGTTTTAACTAAACGTTTTAATGAGTCGGAGATGATCGTCGGTTGCTTTGACGGACATGGAGAGAAAGGACACTATCATTCGTACATTGTGTCCGGACTGCTATCCAAACTCCTGTATAAGAGTCTACCACTTTTAAGGAGGCATCTTGAACGAGAAGGCAACATAGATAAGTTGAAAGAATTTCTTACATTTTGTTACGTTCAAACCCAAAAAAAGCTATACAACGGATCTTTTTCGAACATTGATGAATATTCGGGAACGACAGCCGCCGTCGCACTAGTACTAATGGTTACAATTGACGGCGTTCCAACTCGCAAACTGATATCCACGAACGTGGGAGATTCGTGTATCTTATGGAAAGGATTGGCGGATGACAAAAGTGTTGAATGCTCGTTAGAGCACAATTGCGATTGTATGGAGGCCGTTGAGGCATATCTTAAAAGACTCTCAGCAAAACGAACATCAATTCGGCAACACTTAGATACAGAAGTTACAACCGAACGAAGATTCGCACTGGAAAAAGAATTGATCGACTATCAACCTAGACAAATCTACTATTTTCGTTCGGATAGCCCGATTTCGACATGGTTATATTCACAGGGTTATACACACCCATTGTCCCTTTTCACTTATACGGATGACGATACACCCGAACTTAACCAGGTAGACTATGAAATTATAAGTGCATATTATCCACACGGACAACAGAGTATTCGAGTACCTGAAACGTATGTACGAGAAGATGGACGTACGGTTGTTGTATCCGGTCTAGAACACGAAAATTGGGGAGCAACACTGGCTGGTTGTACCCAAACTCTGAATGGATTTGGCGATCGAGGGTACCATCCGCACATATCTGCCGTACCCCATATCTCTGTTCACGATATAACGCAACCTGGTAAGCTGTTAGTCGCATCGGATGGATTGTTGGATCTTTTTCATTTTGATGATCTGATGATGTTTATTCAAAATCACAATGACGATTTCGAAGATTTCGAAACACTCATGTATGCTCACCTTTTTGAAACGGCATCCAATCATGTACATTACGAAACAGTCACTGACGCATCGACTGCCGTCCGATATCCCGCATGGGATGACGTCTCGGCCGTGGTAGTATCCTTCGTTTAATAGGTAGGAAAAATTTTTAGTCATTATCAATATATATAATACACCATTCTGTATCTTCTTCTTGTGTTTTTTTAATACGATTTTTTTTCTTTTTTGGTTTTTTTAAACGAACCCATTCAACCGTATAATTCGAATTATATATTCGAACCGTTAACATTAAATGATATGCTAAATGTAATCCACCATTCTTTTTCTCTTTGCAAACCCGAAACGGTTTTGAAATATGAATACAATAATCATTAATCATTATATGTTGAGTACCATCGTCTAACAAATGAATATTACTTTTTTTTTTGTATAATGTCATTCGTTTTTCGATATAAACAGGTGCAAGAGCCGTTTGAGTACACCAATACATTGAACGTAAATTGTTGTACTCAGATGTATTTCGATTTAATAAGTAAGCAAGTATAATATCATAAGATGGTTCGTAGACACCATCAATATAAATTCGAACACGTGGCGCATCTAATTTAAATTGGTCAAAGATTTCATTTGAGGGTGGTAATTTCATCTATACATATTTTAATATATTATATATTATTATATTAAAATAAATTATTAAATTATGAGATTTACAAAAAAACGAGACCTCTCCGAAATTATTTCAAAAACACCAGACGGTATATGATCCAACTCGATCAAATCAAAAATATACAAATAAATTACAATATGTAAATCCTGAATTACATAATATATTCTTATCTTCTAAAAATGAGTCGGTACTTTTGCGTCAACTGGAAAGCATATTTTGGGGGAATAACGATTCTTGGTCAGCATCTTGTAAATGAGAATGGAATTATACGTCATAATATATGTGAAATTGCAGATGCAATGGTTTATTATGGAGATATAGATCAATTATTAAAAAAATCGAAATACTTGCAACTACTCCGGAATATATAAAAAAAAGCCCTAAGGCACAACTCTTACTAAAGTCTTTTATTTGTAGATTTTTCTAATTAAAAAAATCATTACTAATATTATTATTAATTTTACTTATTTTATAACAAATGATTTCACGATTATTTAAAAAATATTATCATTGTACTGGTTTATCAACTTCTAATCTATGTCCATATTGTAATAATTTAACACCGATTATTATACCAACTCCTTCTCCACTTCCACCCCCCGTTTCTCAACAGAATGCTGTTCCTCAAAAAAATAAAATTGAAAGAGAAGTTGAATTAATAAAAAAGATACCAACAAAAAAATTTGTTGCACCGAAACTTTTGAGATAATCCTTCCCAGTGTCTATGGGCCCGTGACCGTCACATTTTAGTGTTTTTAACTTTAACTTTTAAAAAGAAGTAATAAGCATATCATAAATTCGTTTTGTAAATCAATTAAAGAAAATATATTATAATATAATAAAAATATTTATGACTTTAGCAAAAAAAGGTGTTGCATTATTGGGTACAACCGGTCTCGTAACGTTCGGTTTGTATTTATATACAAATAAAAACATACACGAATGTCGATTTCCATTTATACCGCCACAAAAAGAATCGCAAACAGTATCGCAAACAGTACCACAAACAGTACCACAAACAGTATCGCAAACAGTACCACAAACAGTGCCACAAACAGTGCCACAAACAGTGCCACAAACAGTGCCTGAAAATAAAAATGTTTGATACGATTTTAAAAAAAAAAAATTTGAGGGTTCATTTTTTTAATGACCTGATCTAACGTATCATGAATCATCTTTTAGACAAATTACAAAATGTCAATGAATTTCCAGAGTGTGTAAATATTATGAGAAGTACAGACTCATTATCAATATGTCATCAAATTGTTACCTCATTCAATATTTATACTAGTAAACAAGAAATATATAATGCACGACGATTATTAATGATCGCCGCTGTTATTCATACAAAACCGACAATGATTATTCCACCCGAACCTCAAGAACATTTTCAAATATTATGTAAAGCCGCAACTACCGTAATTAAAATGCTTTTAAATGATACACAAATAATAGAACAACGTTACTCGTTTACATCTTTTACTACTTTATTTACAAAATGGAAACAAAATGATTTAGTACAATTAAAAGAAACAGTACAAGATTCTCATGCTCAAATACAACAAACACTTATTACTCACCAACAAGATGAAGAATTAAAGAAAAATCTTCAAAATGAATGTGTTAATTTACAAAAATTAGCAAAGACAATCAACTTTAAAATTGATGAAAATAAAACTGAAAGTACCAAAACTGAAAGTACCACTGAAAGTATATTTAACAATGATGGGAATCAATTAAAAGAAGAAAAATCAGAGCAAGATTATGAATCACCACTTCCCCATCCGTTGCAAAAAGATATTGAAATTCAAGTGAAAAGAGCATTCTGGGACACCTTAAAAACAAATTTAGATGATAAACAATCTACACATTTAGAAGCACTTTTAACAGAAGTAAGAGATAGACTAAATAATTTAACACCAAATCGGCATGATTTACATGAAAAAACAAATACAACATTAGATCCATCATATATTGGACAACTTGTTCGTCACGATTGTATGGATCCCGAAATGTTTTGTAATTTAATTCAATTTATAATTGAAAAACTTCTTACACTCGGCGCACCAGAAGATGACGCATATGTAACTCAATGGAAATCAGATTATATTAAAAGAATTGAATCTAGTAAAGAAACATATGGTGATTTATTACCATCATTATTTGAATTCGTACATGAAAGAATTGATAGAATTGAAACTGTTGCAAATAATTTAAGAAAAAAAATGGCAGAGGTTGTTGATTCAAAAACGTGAATACTTTACTCCCAATTTATAAACCTTAACTTAATTACGAGAACTCCACACAACTAACTACCTACCGGCGAAGTACTCGGACTCGATCTCATGGACGGGGAACATGACGCCTCGATTCACGAAAGTGGCCGAGCTAATGCGTTTTTGTGTGTGGGAAGACATGTTGTGGAGAACTATATAATAAAGTAAAGTGTTGAACCATTTTGCATTTTGGAGAGTAACCACGGCTTAATGAAAATCATATCTCATTAACAACTTATCATTTTTGAAACCAAGTTTTATATAAAAATCTTTTAACTCTTGCTTACAATTAAGAAGACATACATAACAATCCCTTTTGTTGGCATAGTCTAGTAACTGATAAATTAAATACGAACCTAATTTTTGATTTTGATAGTTCCTATCAATTACGACATCATCAATATAGCTTTTATTGTTTCCGAATTTAATATCAAAAAATAACTTACCACAACCAATTATTTCATTAGTAATTCGTAATCTAATACATAAATATATATTACCTCGTTTCTTATTTTCATTTATTACTTCTATAAATTTTTCTTCTGTAAATGCAATGGTATTTTCTAATTGTAAATAAGTATTTATAAAGGATTGATAATCATCCGTATTAACGTTATCTAAAATATATGTATCATCTAAGAGATCTCTAAACATTTTTCTGCTGTTTATATTAATACTTGAAAAAAAGAATATGTTAAATTTAAAAAATGTACAAATATATGTTGTAATATTATGTATTATATCACTGATATTACTACAAGTTCAATCCATCAGACTTGAAACTTTTTACGCAGGAAATCGAAATTCCAAAGAAAAATTAAATAAAACATTACTCGTAATTCTTAAAATACTTTATACGAATAATATTAAAAATTGTTTTATAGCGTATGGAACTTTATTAGGAATTGTTAGAGAAAATTCATGTATAGACGGCGATGATGACAATGATATTATGTGTGATATTCGTGATCATAATAAAATTAAAGCGGTGTTAACTAATAATGGTTTTACTTTTGAAGACCATGGCCGTCTGCATAACTCTAAATATATTTTGAAAACTAAAGAGACCAGTGATTATAGTTCAGTTGATTTTTATATGGCAAAAGTGGATGCCCACGGTAATTTTAAAGATACGTGGAATAATACTACTTGGAGTAATTGCTACACGAGTGATACTCACAAACTAATAGAATATAAATGGCAAGATTCAGTATTGTATTTACCAAATAATTTTATCACTAAATTAAAGAATATATATGGTGATGATTGGAGAATACCACGGTACTCAAAGAGTTTTAAGCATAAGAGAGAGCGTTTTTTTTGACGTGGCGACTGTGTATACCGATGTGGTGGTAGAATAAGACATGTGTAAGTTCGAGATGATTCGTTTTTTCTAAGAGCTTCACTTTAATGTCGTCTTTATCCCGCATAAATAAACAAAGGTATGTCGAACAATTTCAAAATATTCAATTCTCTCCTTCTCTCCAAGATTAAGCACCCACGATATCGTACAACTAAAAAATGGACAAAAAATAATGACAAATATGCTAAAAGAGTTTCATAATATTTGTAAAAAACAATAATATCACATGCCACACTCGATTGCGTAGATGTGAGATTCCAGCATTCCCAACATCTCCCTGTGTAAAATCTCATCTTCCTTATACTTCCGCATCTTCCTCACGACTGTCTGTCGCTTGGTCTCCGTAATGCCAGTCGCCATGTACTTCTCCGCCGTCTGATAATTCTGTACAGCCGTCTGAAGCCGGACAGAGTATTCCGAAATCAATTCTTTAATAACAGGCAAATGGTGCTCGTTGAAGTAGTTGTCCATCCGGTGGTGGTGTTGGATGGACGAGGTGTTTGTTTTTGTGGTGAAGTTTTTCCGAGATAAAAGACATTTCCAAAGACATTTCATTCAAAGAATGTTCTGCGAACTAGATGGGCGTGATGGGATATATATACTTATCGTCTTTTGGTGGCAAGGTGCTTGTATAAGAGATGACGGACGAAACATGGTGTTGGGTGGGGATTCTGATCTTAATCTGCTGGCCACTGTTTTGGATTCCTTACGTGATGAATTCTTGCAAACGTCCCATATACGAGGCCTGTTATATCTAAATTTATTTTACTTTGGTGGCATATTCGTTCAATGAACGCTTGCAAGGTTTGCAGAAAATAATTGCTGATACCGCGGGTGAAAAGAATATGCCACAACTCTCACACTCGCGCATGGGAAGGATTTCGGGTAAAGTTTAATAAAGATGTTTTATTATATATCTATAAAATGAAAGAAATGGAAACAAAATTTTGGCATAAACAAACTGAAAAAATCTTAAAAGATTGGTCTGAATTATCAAGTTGTTATAGATATATGCACGCTCACTCTCATTCCCGATTTAAAACTAAAAATTTATGGTTTACACTCCCGGTTATTATATTAACAACATTAACGGGTACTGCAAATTTTAGCCAAAATAGTTTTAAAGATACAACGATATTCGAATATATACCAAGTATAATTGGCGGTGTAAATCTTTTAGCTGGAATGATATCAACCATTCATCAAACATTAAAATATTCGACATTAGAAGAAGGGCATCGTATTTCAGCAATGGCCTTCGGAAAATTAGCTCGAAATATTAAAGTTGAATTAAACTTACCATTGAACGAACGAAGTACTTCTGGCTCCGAATTTTTATTTACAGTAAAAAATGAATTAGATCGTTTACTTGAACAATCACCCCAAATACCAAATGATATTCTAAAAATGTTTTCCAAAAAATTTAAAGACTCACAATTATATAAACCTGAAATTATAACAATCAATGGTGTTGAAATATACGAAGATAATGACAAAGTATCGGAATTAATTAGTAAAACCGCAAATGATTTAAAAATATCAATGAAATCGGATTTTGTTCAACAGAATCAGAAAAATATTCAGTCAGAATTACAACACTTAATGAACAAACACGTTACACAGAAAGGGAAAGCAAAATTTGAAAGTCTAGCGACATCAACACTGCCACCGCCACCGCCACCGCCACCGCCACCACCTGTTCCCGAAAATATTATAATTGATATTCCAACACAGACTAATACGGCGGACTCTGAAACGGTAAAGGAGGCCGCAAAGTAGTAACCAGTTACCACCTTAAATTGAATACCTTTCCATGAAGCAAGTAAAGTTTGTTTTTTTGTTTTTGTATCCTTTAATACAAAAGAGTGAACATTTGATATACACGGCATCATCAAGCTAGAGTCGGCTCTTCGATGGATTAAAATATATAATTTGCGAGCATCATCCGTATTCTCTTTATCTAATTCTAATTTATTTGAATTTGAATAAACTGGACGAATCGGTTCGTGTACTTCTTGGGCTTGCGGGACAAAGAGATTTTAATCGTTATTCATGATTCAAAAGGGGGGTACTAGGGCCTGGTAATAACATTTGGTTTAACGTAACGAATTGAGCATGTTATATTATTTATTACTAGATAAATGTAATCGACGAATTAGAATCATCACCAATTCGATTGAACTTTTTGTATATATTCGGATTCATATTCATTTTCAACATATAATGCCACAACGGTTACCTGTCGACTCATTGTTGTTTCACCCGCATACCGACATAATCGACCAATCGTCTGTTTTTCAATATTAGAATCTAATTTATGATATAAAATCAGAACGAAATCATTTGATAAGTATTGTAACCCATCTAATCCAGAACCATCCGATTCTGTTTTTAAAAACAAAACAGTACTCGTACCATTTTTGAATCTCTCCATGATATGTGGCAAACTATTTCCGGCTCTTAACGTTTCATATTTGATTGACAATGATTCTAATTTTTTTTGTAGTAATTGAAATGTCTTCTTGTGTTTTGCGGCAACAACAAAGCGCATTCCTTGCTTGCGGGATGGTGATAATAGTTGAGTAATCATGCGTTTTTCTGTTTCAGATGAAATGTTCTGAAATACATCTAAATTATGGGTTAATATTGCAATCAAACAATCTGTTTTTTTCAATTGTTGGGGTACTACTTCAGCATCAGCCGCAGTAGTTGGAGCCTGACCGGTTGTATTACAAATCACCTGTACACTATTTGGATCATCCTTTTTTATTGACGTACGACATTGTGGGCACTTAAATAATGTATCTGATGGGCCTCGAAACAGTCTTTCCATTTCAGATGCACATACAACACATACGAAGTGTTTGCAAGATAACATACATCGATATGGTTTGATTTTTTCTTCTTCTGATAAAGGTAGTTGAAGTTGATTTGAACATTCTAACAATTCTTCCATACAAACACTACAATTTTCACTTAATGTATTATCAAACCGCTCAAGTACAGTCTGATGTTCATGTTTTTTTTCATTTAATCTTTTTTTTACTTTTTCCAAAGTTGTTTTACTTATTTCAATACGTGCTTCCGTAAAATGATGGGTTTGACGATATGTTAAGTCCGCTTCTGCTCTTGCAGAGGCGGCTTCGAATGATTGAATTTCCTTTTCAAATTTTTCATTGATATTTTGTCTTAATTCAACTAAAGAGATGGCATTCGCATGTAATTCATCTCTTTGGTCTGCAGATAATACATTTAATGTACTACTATGGATCTGCTCCGACGCTTTACATCGAATAAATGCTCGATGTAAATGTGGTAAATTCATCCCTTCTTGTAATGCCTTTTCAGAATTCCGAATACATAACATAGCTCCGCCGGCATTACGATTACATCTTAAATTACCATATAACATTTTTGTAACAGTGTTTGAAGATGAAAACATAGCAAATATTGTCGCATTTAATGACCATACGAAATTTGTTTTTGGAACGACTTTGCTTAATTTGTCACATGTATGTAATTCATCAAATATTACTCTTGCCCACTGTAATGGTTTTACATGAATATGATCTAAAAATGATTTGTACATTGTATTTGTAACAATAACAGCATGTGTATCTGTTGTTGGAATAAAATTCTTAACTGTTTTTACACTCGAAATAATTTTAACGGTTAATTGTGGAGCCATTTGTTTAAAACTAGTTGCCCATTGTTTTAAAAGTACATTTGGAATTACAATTAAAGTACATTTATATGTTGGGATTTCTGTAAGTTGTAAACATTGTGAATAAGCAGATTGACAATACACATCAAATATATCTGATTTCGGAGGAAACATACCAGATGCAACAAGTGCAATTACAATGACGGTTTTGCCAGAACCAACCGGATTCGCAAGTACTCCCATTTTAGTATACATTCTAACTTTTTGCTTTTGTTTATCAATTCCCTCTATAAATGGGAGATGTTCCTTTTTTAAGATAGCACGTACCATTTGTCGTTGATCTCTTCTTAAGTTTACTTTAAGCAAACCATGTTGATAATGCTTTGGTTTCATTTCAGAAGCGTCGTACCGAACTTCATGTATCATGTGAGATGGAACCATTTCATAATCAGCTGGTGGTTCAATATCTACCATGTTTGGTCGAATGAGTTTACAAAATGAAAATAATACAAAAATATTATTTAATTTAATTTGTACCCCCAAAAAATATTTGTTTACCACCGATTCATTAAACTCCACAATTATCCACACAAAGTGTTATTTTAGTTTTTAATTTTATCAAAATTAAAAATATATTATTTATGATAATTTATAAGATATTATATCTATATAATGGTTCAAATAACCGATGCTGCGAAGAAAATACAAAAATCCTTAACCACTGTACTGCAACAATATATTACGAAGAGTATGCGATCTACGAAAAGCCACGGAGCAACGTCTCATACCTATGTTGTTGAGCATCTCCCACCGATCTTCATCAAGAAGATCATCCGTCACAAGGAGTACCACGTCTACGAACGAGAAAAGCATTTGGCCAGTCTGTTATGTCAGTTTTGCTGGTATCCACCGCTGTTACATTCGGATGACAAACAACAAGTACTCGTCTTTCAACACGTCGGTGAGCCTATGATAACATCCACCATGCCTCACAACGTCGTGGAACAGTTCAAACGCATACTCTGCGACATGGCGAGTGTGAATGTACAACACAACGACATCAAACGCGAGGAGTTGCTTGTCAACGCACAGCAGAAACTGTACTTGTGTGACTTCGGTTGGGCATCCGTCAACAACGACCTCGGATGTGGCATCGGTATTCGGGGTGGTGACAACAAGCTCAAACTCGGTGGATGGCGTGACGACACGACGGCCCTGGAACGGTGTGGTTTCATCGAAAAAGTATGAAATACTAATATGGGTGTTTTAAAAATTTAAGTAAAAAATTTATATTAATTTTTTTTGTTTTTCTACAAATAATTCTCCAACCAAGCATACACGAGAACGCATTTGGAAACCTCACACCCAGATCAATGAGGGCGAACTTAAACAGCGGTACGACATTGGCAAACAACTTCTCCGCGATTTTAGATGATATATATCGCGAAAACTGTGTTACAAAACAGACATTCTTCAAAGATGTTACGTTGAATGACGTTGAATGGTTGTCTCTAAATACATAAATTATATAGATATAATAGATTAGATACCATCACAACTTTTTATAGATGAATTATACTATCATCATCCATTCCAGAGGAGAACATCTGTTTAATTAACGGGTCTTTTAATTCTTTATTTAACGTATCCAACTTTTTCATGATTTCTCATCCAAATGGACTTCCCCGTTTTAATATTACATAATAATTGTACATTTAAAGGGTAGTGTTTTTCTATAAAACGGAGTGTGAAAGAAAAACAACTTATTTTTTTTTATTTATTAATGAAGATGATTTATTCAATATTTTAATGATTTTCTTGTTAGATAATAATATGCCCGACGTATTCGACCCATCTGACCGTATGACCTCGCAATTTCATCGACCGTATCCCGGGGGGTTCCGTGAATCGTAAAAAAATGTTCTATTTTACATCGATAGGGGTTAGGCAACAAGCCAGCTTGATGTTTTGTATACAATTCATACCAGACTTGCTCTTTTGTTTTCACGCGTAAAAATATGTCGTGTACCCGTTCACCATTGCAATATATTGATTTATGTTTAAGAGTGTGACCATCATATTGTTTTGAATGACCAGACTGCGTCGGTAAAATCGGATCCGGATGTGATAGGGTATTCGGTTTTAATTTTTTATATTGTTTTTGTGTGTTATTAGATATATTCGATACGGTAAATGCGACACAAAGAGAAAAAAACAAATATCTGGATTTGTGGGTCTGAATGTGTTCAAAAACGGTCTTTAGTATTTGAGGGAGTGCACCGTACATTTGGTTTAACTGTTGATTCGTATTCCAGGTAATTGTTAGGTCGGAGAAGCCGTCCTTTGCGTCAATTAGAAAACCGAATCCAGTCTCTCTGATAATGTTTTCAGTTTGTAAAGTGTCCGAAGGCTTACCCGCCAATTTAACATTCATATTCACTACAAAGTTTTTAATCTGCGTTGAAAAATATATTCCAGTCACGGAACCGGCGATCAGTCGGCTCAGTACCGCCGTAACTGACAACAACATATGTTGTCGTTTTTTTTCATTAATATTCTTCAGTATAGTTTCTGAGATTTGAGCCTTGGTTGCTAGACTCGCCGTTCCTTTTCCACTATCTACAATTAAGTTATGTAAGGGCAGTTTGGCAAAACAGGCCATTTGGTATAACTGATTGATACTACATAATTTTATTTGATGAGATAATTCCATTTTATAATATATAAAGAAAATAATTAAAATTTTTCATTACAAATTCAAATAAAAAAAAACACTTACCGAAAGAACGTTCTAATTTTGCAGGCCGATGGGCGATGACAAACGAACAATCCTGGGAAGCAATTCGGGAATGGCTGGTACATGTTTAACGGCGGGAACCGACGGTCTGGTGTCACACGTCGCATCTCGAGGTGTACTGGCGGGCATTCCGGCGTTCGAATCTCAACGTTGAGAGTACGAGGGCGTGTAATGCACGACCGGGTGAGTAACGGTGTCGCTTCTCCATTTATACTGCCATATGTTGGGGTTAACATTCTTTTGCTATAAAGTAAATTTGTTATGAGTTAATATTATTTTCTAATTATTTAATTTAGATTCTCAAATGTTGGTACAATTTGGTGGGTGGGTTTATCAAATAATCCAAAGAGG
>Ga0209631_10003866_pt1 | contig 16946 bp, 14 predicted proteins | sample COG_08_FD_184752 | JGI IMG/M metagenome (GOLD analysis project Ga0209631, IMG submission 184752) | Pelagic Microbial community sample from North Sea - COGITO 998_met_08 (SPAdes) (version 2) | ecosystem: Environmental > Aquatic > Marine > Neritic zone/Coastal water | place: Helgoland, sampling...
GACCGAGGGATTTCTGAGATCTACCCAGCCAACAACGCCACGTATAAATGCGTGTTTATCAGCGAGTTCAAGAAGCCATTCTGTTTCCTGTATTGATTGTCGGGCTTGTACTGCTACTGAACCCGTGATGTTATGTGGCTGAGTCGTTTTAACTAGGTCAGGTGGTAGGTAGTCTCGTGCCAGACGTTCCATCCCTGAAGATATCCAAGGATAGTCGTCGGTAGTGTATTTCCAGAAATGTTGGTGAGCGTCAATGTTCATAAGTTGCCAGAATCGGTGGAATCGATGACGTACATTCTTGAGAAATGGCCTAATTATTTTCTGGAAGGCCTTCACTGTGCCCAATGTTTTTCACGGTCGCAAATATATTCAGTACAGTCTTTAACAAGGCTTCGTCGAGTGGCTCGTCGAGCCATTTTGCCCACTGCCGGATATTGTTAGGGTTGGCACTTCCGGCAACAGTTGTGGCAATTGCAGGATTGGCAACCGAGAACTGAAGGGCAAGTTTTGCTAATGACGACCCGTGTTCGCGGCAACATGCAACTGCCTCACGTGCAGCCTGGCGGACGTTTTCAGGTTCTTTGAGCCAGGGTGGGAGCGGAGCATCGGTCAACAGACGAGCGCTGAACGGCCCAGCGTGCATGACACCAATGCCCTTCTCCTGTAGGTATGGAACCGTTTCATCAGTGAAACGTGTGTTTTGAAGCGTGTATTGGTTGTAATTTAGTACGCAATCGACATTTGTCTGGTCGCAGACAAAGCGAAAAATCTTCTGTGGGTACCCACTGAATCCGATGAAACGAATTTTCCCAGCCTGTTGCGCTTGTCGGAGCGCTGGGATGGTTTCGTCAACAATCTGTTGCATCGGGACAAATTCAATATCGTGACAGAGCATGATATCGAGGTGGTCGGTGCCGAGTCGATGCAAGGAAATATCAATGCTCTCTGCTACACGCTGTGCAGAAAAGTCAAAATGTCCGACGTCGTACCGGCCAAGTTTTGTGCAGAGCAGGTAATCGTCGCGGGGTATATCCTGGAGTGCAAGTCCCAGCATAATTTCACTCATCCCGCGTCCATAAAAAGGGCTTGTGTCGATGAGTCGCATGCCATTATCAATCGCTACCCGTACACTGGACATCGCTTCATCAATGGTGATCTTTCGAAATTCTTGTCCGAGCGATGAGGCGCCAAAGGAGAGAATTGGTACGTCGAGTCCAGTGGTTCCAAGTGGTCTGGTTTGCATGAATACCCTTTTTCGTACGAGATATCAGGTGGTGGAATTGAATGTCCGGCATCCAATTGTGAGGAGAAGGTTCGCCCACGGTTGGGTGTCGGCTGTTTGCACTGTGAGTATGTGATCAGCGGAGTCGACCGCTGTATAGAAATCCCATTTCAAAAGAGGCTCCAGAACGCAACTGCTTCCAGCAGCTTTGAGAAGACCTCGGTACTTTTCCCAAACCGGTGGGTCGCCCGGAGTCGCTGCAGCATAGGAGTCGTCTCTGTCGACACCCATTGTTTGAACGGCATCAATTTGGATGCTTCCGAGAATTGCCTGAAAAACTTCAGCAACCGTTGGGACATCGGGCATGAGTTGAAGAGGTACGACCGTGGAATTCGGCCCGCGTTTGGTTGTCGCCGGATAATTACCATCGGCTATGAGGATGAGTGAGTGATGTCCACCGCGTGCGAGAATCTCAAGAATTTCAGGGTGGAGAAGTGTGGTGTTGAGCATAGGATCATTCAGTGTTCAGGAATGGGGACTACGAAGACGTGAAGGCCTCAATTGACAAGATGGTTTGGCTCGCTGCTTCGGTTGGCGAAGGCAGCGGAAAGACTTCTGCGGCTAGATACTTGTCATACCCAGCTGCATTGAGTGCGCGATAAATTGCGTTTGAATCAGTATGACCAAGCCCCATGGCCCTCCTGTTTGAGTCGGCCCAGTGCACATGCCCGATAAGATCTGAACTGAGGTTCCCGAGCCGGGTAATTGTCTCTGGTACATTTTGCTCTTCGATATTCATGTGGAAGAGATCACAAAGGAGACGCACCCCATTGCCAACAAGAGAATGCTTGATAAGAAAGTTTGCGGCATCTTCCTGAGTATTCAGGAGATTGGTTTCATAGCGATTGAGCGCTTCGTAGAGAAGCACCTGCCCGTGGCGCTGCGCATGGTCGCCGAGTGTACAAAGGGCCTCCGCCAGCAAATCTAGTGATTCCGTGCGGTGGGTGATGTCGCTGGCCTGACCCTGCATTGATCCAATGATGGCTGGTGCATTAAATTCGGCTGCAATCTCAATAATTTCTGCAACAAATTGTATTGCCTGCCGCCGCCTATCGGCGTCTGTATCCGTCAGCGAAAGCCGTTCTTTCAGCCATCCGGCGCCGGTTCCGACGGCCGCAAGATCAAGGGGTGACTGCTGCAGAATCGAGTGGAGTTGTTGTGTTGGAAATTCACTCGCGCTTGGTGGGAAAATTTCAATGGCATTAAAGCCAGCATCCGCAGCATGCTGACACCCGCTCGTGAGTCCATCATGGAAGACAAACGGTCCACGTGCTGCTTCAGGAACCAAACAAACTGTGATAGCCGATTTCATGTGAGGTGTTCTACAGGGGGAATGAATGGAGCGGCATATCTACTGAGAAAAGAGTGGAAGGAGATGTCGTTCATACAGATTGGTGGTTACTTGGTCTGCCACAATGGCCCGATTTTCTTTGAGCAAATTGGTATATCGAGTGCCTTCTCCTGCTGCGACCTTGAAAGCAATATGAAGAAGCTGGCGGACATGAGGATTGAAGCGTTTGTCATTTTGGATGTGTCGAATAGTAGCGGCAGTATCGGGGCCTGAAAGCGCTCCGAAGTCTTCCACAGAAAGCAGGTGATTTGGGTCAATATCAATGACCGTTGCATACGGACCACAGAGTTCGTCTCGATGCTCGATCGCATATCGATAGACGTCACGAACTAACTGAAGACCATCTCCCCCTGCTTCCGCGAGTCCGATCAATTCTTCAAGCCACGTGGTACCAGCAGTTTTGAGATGAACCCCTGCTCCAGTCGCATTAAGGATTCGACGAATGATGGGGTAGAGAGAGAACTTATCACTGCCCGAGTGCACTGAAAGCTTGAGCGTGTCGGGCAGACCGTATTGCTGGACCGCAAAACTGCATACGGCAACGTCGTCAGAAAACTCTTGCTCAAATTGGGCAAGGTCGCCAACGTAGTCGACGCCCTTGTTGAATCGACCAGTGAACTTTGGGGCGATGGTTTGTACTGGGATTTTTTCGTCAGCGAGCAGGGCCAATATTACAAGCAATTCTGGAGGCGTCTGTGGCTCGTCCGTTTCGTCCATGCTGACTTCAATAACAGCGTCATCACCTCGATTTTCAGCGATATGTTTGTAGATTGTCGCCGCGTCTCTGCAGGCCTTGTGATACTTGCGGACAATACTCGCGGTACCATCTTCGGAAAGACGTATGACCTTGGTTATGCCAGGGATTGAAACCGGCTTGCACAGTTCGGGGTGGGCGGCAATAAATGTGCGAATATCGGCCTCATCGGCAGGTTGGCCAATTGAATCAGCTACATCAATGGTAAAAAAGTCACTTGATTCGAGGTACCCATCTACCGTGTCGAGCCGAATATGATCCGCGTCGACATACCATGGACCATCCCAGCCGGACTCAACAATAGCAGTGGCTGCAGCCGCTCGCACGTCTTCAGGATGGCTGCCAATAAAACCGTGTTCTCGATGAGATTTATTCCAGACCGGTGCCACCTGTATGCCTTCTTGTGCAAGTTTCTGGAAGGCGGAGAGTTGTGCTGTGGCTTCATGACCAAAACGGTCACCAACACCAAATGAGAAACGCGGTAGTGTTCGCATAGTAGTCTGTTGAGTAAGGGTTCGGGGCGGATTATTTGAAAACTAGTTTAAAGCCACGGCGAATGGGGGAGGATAGTGATTCTTGACTAAAGGATAGCTATTCTTGACCTCATGAAAAAGACACAAACACCGCGAACAAGCGGGAAGAAACTTCCTTCCTTCATATCAAGGCAGGTGGGAACATCACAGCGGTATTTTCTTGACTTGCTACCAAATCGATCGCAATCTCTTGCAGTGGCGTGTGGTGGGTATGAGCATGTTCGTAAAGATTATGTAATTAGTCGAAACGACTTCCCTTATTTCTGTATTGAATTTGTTTGTGCCGGGAAAGGGAAAGTCTGGTTTGGAGAGTCTGCTGCGGCCGGGCAGGCTCAAAAATCTTTACCAATACAAGCCGGAACACTCTTTGTGTACGGACCGGGTATGCCGCACCGTATCGAAACTGACACAGGGCAATTACTTCGAAAGCACTACGTTGACTTCGTTGGTAGACAGGCGGGGGCAAGGCTGCGGAGGATGGGCCTTACTTCTGGGTCTGTCATGAGGGTGAGTCATCCGGATGAAATACGTGAAATTTTTGATCTGATGTTGCGCTGTGGCTCTCCGCCCTCGGCCCATAGTGAGACACTTTGTACTCAGTTGTTGGGCGTCCTTCTTGCGAAAGTGAATCAGCGGATCCTGCCGGAGGAAGCAGCTGATGACCGTGCATTCAGAAGCTATGAGCAATTTCGGCGGATATTGGTCGACCGGTGTGTCGAATGGCAATCAGTCGAGGCGGCATGTGTGGTAGCAAAAATTTCACCTGAATATGCCTGCCGTCTTTTTGCGCGTTTTGGTGAAGATAGTCCCTACCAACTATTAACGCGGCAACGAATGAGCCTCGCGGCAGACTGGCTTGCACATGAGCAGGTTTTGGTACGAGAAGCAGCCCTTCGTCTTGGATACCCTGACCAATACCAGTTTTCTCGCGCCTTCAAACGTGTATTCGGCATCCCTCCTGCTGAATTTCGCCGGGGACATAGGATTGCATCGCATCCATCACGTTAGAGAGTTTTTACTCTGCCAAGGCTTCTCGAAGATAGTTCGACGGTTCAAAATTCTCGATGACCACCTCGGTTGAGTTGCCCCGGTTCATGCGAGCCTGGGTCACACGAATTTCGGGTGTCTTCGATGGTGAAAACAAAATGTCATCATGTGTCGCGTGAAGTTTTTCTGCGAATAGGTCAGGGGTGAGGTGCCCACCGAGATGATCGCTGCGTCCGGTGGCGACGTGCAACGTTCCAAGCACCTTCTCGTCCTGAATGTCACGACCGGAAACAGGCAGGTCCTGCGTACCAAAGCCGAGTTCGCCTATTTCTCCTGTGACGGGATCAGTTTTCAATTTCGTATTGAAAGCATCAATAACGGACTTGTCACCTGCCACAAAAGTCGCTGTGTGAATTCTACCGTCTTCGACGTGCATGACTGCACGGGTGCTATCTTCAAACTTCATTGGAAAGGTCCCCGACGCACCGGTGGGAACAAAATAGACCTCACCAGCAGGGAGGTTGGCAATGTCCGGAGTTTTTCCAAGGCAGAGTCCATGGCTTTTCTGAGCTTCTTGGCCGTCGCATTGAATCGTGAGTTGGTACTGAGAGTTATCCATCTCGAAATCGATCTCGAATGAATCAGCTTTGGTGAGTGCGAGTCGAAGTTTTTCGGCCTCTGCACTTACTTCCCGATAATCTACTGCGAGACCTGTGGCAAGAATGATATCGTTAAGGCCATGGAGGGTTGCACCTCGGAAACCAAATTCTTTCGCGAAGGCTGTCAGTGGTGCGGTCGCAGAAAAAGTTGAGATACACAAAATCAGGTCGTATTTCGTGTAGACAGACTCTTTCAATGAAATTGTGTTTCCATTGGAGTCGACTGCTTCATCGGGAAGATCGAGGTTGCTGCCGCCCGTTTCATGATAGGCAAACATTTCACCACCTGTAACACCGAGTTTTTCAGCGACCCCGTTTTGGAGGCCTTGATAGAAGACCGAGTAGGCTTTGTGCTGAATGGTCAGTTTTGAATTCGAAAGAAAGCTGAAATCCTTCATCTGGCTGGTGTCAGCTAGATCAATTAGGATCGCGACTCGGCAGCCTTGTATCGGCTCAAATACTGTCGTGAGCAGTTTTGCCAAATCGAAGTCAGGAAAGTCTTCAATTGCACGGCGTGCAATTGGGGTCGGTTTTATTGTTGCAGTACTCATACTGTAGTTATAGCAAACTCGTCGCCGTCGTCCGCACTTTGAAATTCACATTTCTCGACACCATGAACAAATGCACAGATGTTGTCGAGTTTCTTAATAATTTGCCTGTTGCTTCGGTACTTTCTGACATTGTCAACGCAGTAAAATCGGGCCCTGTAGTGGTTGGAGCGCCCCCGGGGTCAGGAAAGACGTTACTCGTGCCGAGTGCCATCCATGACACCCTCAGGCCGGGGGAAACCCTGGTTTTGGTCCAGCCGCGGCGCTTTGCCGCACGGGCCATTGCTGGGCAGATTGCCACGATACGCGGGTGCCGACTCGGTGATGAAGTCGGGTACCGTGTCCGTTTTGATTCGAAGGTATCGAAGGGCACAACGCTCTGCGTACAGACCACTGGCGTGCTTCTCAGGCAATGCATTTCCAATCCATCGCTGACAGGTATTGCGTGTGTCATTCTTGATGAATTTCATGAGCGGTCCCTCGAAATGGATCTTCTTATTGGATTGCTGAAGAATCTGAAGGAAACGATACGGCCAGACCTCCGAATTCTAATCATGAGTGCAACACTTGATGCCGATGCAGTTGCTCATTACTTAGGAGGAGCCACGGTCATTACTTCGACGGAACGTTCATTTCCCGTCGAGGTCACGTATGCACCACATGCGGGGACGCATGTTTCAACCCGAAACCTTCCTGACCTCATTTACGCTCTGATCCCCAAGGCACTGCGTGATACGCAAGGACATGTTTTGGTTTTTTTGCCAGGCGTTGGCGAAATATTTGCAACTGCCAAAAAACTTGAAGGGATCGCAACCCGGGAAGGCTGCCGATTGGTCAAACTTTTTGGTGACCTACCAGCAGAACAGCAGGATGAAGTTCTTCAGAGTACTGGTTGTCGGAAAATTATTCTTTCCACGAACATTGCTGAGACTTCCGTTACTATTTCGGGAGTGACGGCGGTGCTTGACAGTGGGTTAGCCCGGCAACTTCACGTCTCTTCATCCACGGGGCTGCCACAGTTGCAGACAGTGTCGATATCCCAAGCTTCAGCAGAACAGCGTGCCGGGCGAGCGGGTAGAACTGGACCTGGCAAATGCTGGCGTCTCTGGGAAGAAACTACACATGCGAGACGCTCTCGTTTTGATTTACCAGAGGTACTGCGGGCTGATTTGACGCAAGCATTTTTGACTCTGCATATGCTTCACCAGGCAGATGGTTTCCAGTGGCTCCAAAAACCGTCGGATGATGCACGGATAAGAGGACTACAAACCCTCGAAGAACTGGGATGCTTAAAGAAAGGTTCTTCTGGCGATAGGGGGCCGAAACACATGACAGAATTGGGCAGGGAGGTTGGCAACCTGCCGGCTCATCCGAGACTGGCAATTTTGTTACTAGAGGGTGCGAAGCGAGGGGTTCTTCGAGAGGTGGCTGTTGCTGCGGCATTGCTCACCGAACGAGATCCATTTCGCACCGGTGGGCAGAGTGGAAGGGGGCCACGAGACATAATTACGAGTCGTGTTCGATCAGATATCCACGAGAAGGTACTCCTTCTTCAGCATTTTCATGCGACAGGGACCGACGTTGCAACTTCGGGTTTGCCGCCGCTTCATCATGGAGCTGCGCGGACTGTTTTAAGGTCGGCTGATCAGTATTTTCATCTCGTCTCCCAGAACTGTGGACCGAGGGCAATAGACCCCCCGCGTGTTTTCAGGGAAGTCTTTCTCACGGCATATCCTGATCGACTTTGTCGCATTCGGAAAGGGTCCGCAGAACGCGGAATAATGGTTGGAGGACGCGGTGTGCGGCTCGATAAGAAAAGTTCTGTCCGTCATGAAGAATATTTTCTGGCGATTGATATCGACGACTCGGGCAGTGAAGTGACCGTGCGAGCCGCGTCCGCAGTTGATCCACAGTGGCTCACGGTAGAAAGCGATTGGGGGAAGCATATTTCAGTTTGTGACAACCTGTCGTTCAATCAGTCGAAAAAAAGAGTTGAAGAACGTCGGCAGGTTTCGTGGCATGGGCTTATTCTCGAAGAATCTCCACGTTCAGTTGGCAATGAACGTGCATCACTAGAACTTCTTTTCCAAGAAGCACTCCGAAAACCACTTGAGGTGCTGCCGGCGACGAACACAGAAGCGGGAGAATTTCTGGTACGGGCAAAGTGGCTGCAGCAGATTATGAAGGAAACCAAGAGTACTCGGGCAGAGCGACTGATGAAAATATGCCTCGACGATGAGACGCTCATTCAGCAGGCCAAGGGTTGCGCTGACGGGTTGCGGTCATTTGAGGATATTCGCACGATGAATTGGCAGTCTGTTTTCAGCAGGTACTTTGGAGACGATACGGTTGCAGAGATTAACAGACTGGCACCTGTCAGATGTATGCTCCAAGACGGAAGAAAATATCGTATCGAGTATTTAGTGGGTAAGCAGCCTGAGGTTAGCATCCGCATACAAAACCTGTTTGGCATCATGCATATACCCACAATTGTCGATGGTGAAGTGACGCTTCTTCTACAACTTCTGGGTCCCAATAATCGTCCGCAGCAGCGAACCAACGATTTAAAAAGTTTTTGGGTCAACACGTACCCTGGTGTTAAGAAGGAACTGAAGCGAAGGTATCCCAAGCACGCATGGCCTGATGATCCAACGGCAGCGGTAGTGAAAAAAAACCGATGGGGAAACCATGGCTAGAGGATCTACTGGACACCGCTTCACACCAGCAAAACAGGGAGATATCGATGCCTGGCTTGCAAGGCTTCGGTGTTTTCTCAGTAACTCGCGAAAGAAGACCCGGCCCCTTGGGAAAAAGTCACCAGCCCTTCCTAATCAGACAGCGCAGGCAGAGGATGCCGAAGAAAAACTACTCCAAATTCAAATGCGCACGTGGTTGGGCGGGCTCACGCAGCATCTTGGCAGTGATGGGCGGTGGGATGGAATAAGGCCTGCCGTTGTTATTACAACGACACCAGTTGGAATGCGGGCCTGCGAAAACCTACTGGGAGAACCGGAATTCGCGACGCTGTTTGAGTCATGCTGCCACCTTACCGAATACGAATACAGGTATTGGTGCAAAGAAGAGCCTGATATCAAATTTCAATTTCATATCAACTATTGGGCATGGATAAAGACATCAATACCTTCAGTGAGAATGCATGAGTTTCGTATGTATCCAATACCTAAAAACAACAAATATTGGCTTTTACGACATGGGGTAAACGGTTTAGGCGAACACGACTATGCTGATTGCCAGGTACATTCGTGGAATGGCGCGTCCACAAAGTTACTTGCCGAGCATTTTCATGAAGGTGTTCCCTCCGTGTAGGGAAGCATATTCACAATACTTTGTGTTCCACTACACTCGATGGATTCACGTACACCGACACATCTTGGCCTCACGATATGAAACCTCGCATTCTTGTAACTACCACTTCATTTCAGGACACTCCCGGCCAACACCATGAGATGTTGGAAGAAACCGGGTGGGAGGTTGTGAAGGCACGGGGCCCACTGTCCGAGGCGGACACACTTGCGTTGGTCGGCGATATTGATGGGTATATCTGTGGTGACGACGCGATAACGAGACCAGTGCTTCAGAAAGCAAGCCCGCGGCTGAAGGTCCTCAGTAAGTATGGAATTGGCGTCGATAAGATCGATGTCGCAGCAGCCACAGAAATGGGCATACCGTTACTTTTTACTCCAGGTGTAAACCATACAACGGTAGCTGAACACACATTTTTATTACTTCTCGCGCTGGAGAAGCATCTCTTGTTTCATACGGACTCAACGCGGCAGGGAGGCTGGGAACGGCGAACCGGCCGGGAGATTCTTGGGAAGACAATTGGAATTCTGGGCATGGGTCGCATCGGTAAAGAAGTTGCAGTTCGCGCGAACGCTTTCGGCATGCAGGCGATCGGCTACGATGTGTATTGGGACCAAGACTTTGCTATCAAATATGGCGTGGAGCGATGCCAGAACATTGAGGAACTGTTCGGTCGTGTCGATTATGTATCTCTCCACACAAATCTCACACCAGAAACCCGTGAGCTTGTTCGTGCAGAAACGATCAAGTTTCTCAAGCCGGATGCTATTATTTTAAACTGTGCACGGGGAGAAATTATTCATACAGCCGATGTTGCTGAAGCCCTTCGGTCAGGTGCGCTGCGTGGGTATGGAACAGATGTTCTTGACGAAGAGCCACCTTCGGAAGATCATCCACTCACCCACCTTCCAAACTGTCTTGTAACGCCTCACATTGGGTCCAGAACCCGTGAAAGTGTTCAGCGTCAGGCAGTTGCAGCAGTTACAAATCTTATGAACGCCATGAGGGGTGAACCTCCACTAGCACAGGTAAATCCAGAAGTTGCCGTACAGCGGTTCGTAGAGTGATCTTTTTTTTGGAAAGGCCAGGTTTTCAAGCCTGTAAAAAAATGCCAGAAGAATTTTATGTTGTATCCGTTGCAGAGCATGAGCGTATTGTCTGCGCGGCATATCACAAGCGAGGTTTTACTTCGAGTGAGGCAGAGCAGGCTGCAAAGCTCGCTACGGCTGCTACGCGCCATGGCATTCGAACACATAATGCGATTAAAGCGATACATCTCGATGATCTGTTTGGGTCTGCTGTCGGCGGCTGTGTTCCTGGGGCTGAAATAGAGAGACTCGAAAATAGATTTGATGCCGTGGAAGTCTGGGACGCGAAAAAGAAACTTGGTCAGGCAGTGGCATGGGAGGCGATTGATCGCTGTATTGAACTAGCAGAAAAGCACGGTTGCGGAACAGTATCGGTTGATAATGCCTTCCACTATTTATGGGGTGGAGGCTATGTGATGGAGGCTGCGAAGAGAGGATATATAGCTGTAACAAACTGCACAGCATCTCTCGCCGAGGTTGTACCTTTCGGTGGAAGCTATCCGACGCTTGGAACAAATCCTCATTCCTGGGGTTTCCCAACAACTGATGCTGTTGGGTTTCCTGTTGTAATTGACTGGGCAACATCGGTCATCGCTATGGGAAGAGTGCAGCAATTTCAGAGAGAAGGCAAGCAATTGCCGCCCCATGCAGCCGTCGACAAGGATGGAAACCCTACGACGGATCCCAACGCTGCCGTGTCATTGGTCCCATTCGGTGCACACAAGGGATATGGATTGGCACTCATGAATGAAATTGTCGCCGCTTTTATTGGTGGTTCTCTGCCAACGATCCGAAGTCGACAGCCAGTAGAGGGTGAAAAGCAGACGTGCAATTTCTTTTTTCAAGTGATCCACCCAGAGGCACTATCGTCTGGAGAATTCGCAGAGAATCGAACTCAGGCGGAAAACATCAAAGTTGTTATTGAGGACATCTTGGGCCACGGGAATGATTCGTGTTTGCTCCCGGGACAACTTGAAGCAAACTTTGCGCGTCGTAGTGAAAATGCAGGCGGATTGCTGTTTTCGGTAGCTGAAATTGATGCCCTCAATGAAATTGCTCATGAGGCTGGTGCCAATCCTATCGACAAACAAGGGTTGGCAACCGTTTGTGTAGAATAATTGAAAAAGGGGTGTATGTATGGCGTTGGTACTGAAAGCACGAGAGCAATGTGGGTTTGATGCAGTATCTTTAGGTGAGGTCATGCTGCGTCTCGATCCGGGAGAGGGTCGCATACGAACCGCAAGGCACTTTCAAGCATGGGAAGGTGGGGGAGAATATAACGTCACCCGAGGTCTCAGGAAATGCTTTGGTCTCCGTACGGCAGTGGTCTCTTCGTTTGTCAATAACGAGGTTGGCCATCTGATTGAAGATTGCATCTTGCAAGGTGGCGTCTGTACAGACTTTCTGGTGTGGCGTGACGATGACGGCATGGGAAGAACTGTACGCAATGGGCTCAACTTCACAGAGCGTGGCCATGGTATTCGCGGTGCCGTGGGTAACCCAGACCGTGGCAACACCGCCGCGAGTCAAATGAAACCGGGTGACGTCGATTGGGAAAAAATCTTTGGGGAGATTGGTGCCCGTTGGTTTCACACTGGGGGTATCTTCGCGGCCTTATCAGAGACAACAGCAGCTCTCACAATTGAAGCGGTGAAAGCGGCAAAAAAGCATGGCACCATTGTGTCCTACGACTTGAATTATCGTCCCAGTCTTTGGAAAAGTATTGGTGGTCTCGAAAAAGCACGTGAGGTTAATCGAGAGATTGCAAAACATGTGGATGTGATGATTGGTAATGAAGAAGACTTTACAGCATCACTTGGATTCCAGGTGGAAGGTGTTGATGAGGCAATTAGTGAAATAGAAACAGATGCCTTCAAGCGAATGATACAACAGGCCGTCACAGAGTTTCCAAACTTTCAGGTTGCAGCAACAACACTCAGGCGAGTTCGTACCGCAACCCGTAACGATTGGTCTGCTATCCTTTGGCACGATGGTGAAATGTATGACAGCCAGAAATTTCTGGAGCTGGAGATTCTTGATCGTGTAGGAGGCGGAGATAGTTTTGCGAGTGGATTAGCCTTTGGATTTCTTGAGTTTAATGATCCGCAGCAGGCAGTGAATTATGGAGCGGCCCACGGTGCACTGGCGTCGACAACACCCGGCGACACGTCGATGGCGACAAGAGAAGAAGTTGAAAAAGTTCTTTCTGGGGCGGGTGCGCGAGTTGTTCGTTAAATTGTCCAACCAAAAAGTAAAGACAATTTGATCCAAGAAGGAGATGATCACAGATGGTAGTAAGAAAACTAGTAGTGGCCAGGCTGCTTGTTGGGTGTGCTCTTTGTATCACGGGCTCTGCCCAGGCGAGTGACACGAAATCCATGTCGTCCACTGTATCTTTCAATTTGAGTGAGCCGGGGTTTCATGGTGTTACCTCGGCCGTCCGACAAGATAGGCAGTTACAGATCGTCCCCTCAGGAGTCGGAAGGAAGCAGCAGCATGTGATGACCCCTCGGTTCTGTGCCGCGCTTGCGAGTGTGGAATGCATCAACGCTCCGGGCATGAAAGTAAAAGTCCATCCTGAACCAACGCAGTGGCGATTCGAGTGGAATGCGCCGTTTCCAGAGGACGGAGAACTCCTCGTCAAATTCGATTCCGCACCGGTTCTCATCTCAGAACTACAGAGCATAAAACCCACTTCTGATGGCTCGATATTTCTCAGGGCCTGCGAAGCACGTACTGGCGGTGATAAATTACGTTTCGAACCACAGCCGTATAAGAATACCGTTGGGTTTTGGACCAACCAGGCCGATACCGCGATGTGGAAGTGTCATGTTGATGTATCAGGGTGGTATTCAGTTGCTCTTCTTCAGGGCTGTGGAGAAGGGCAGGGGGGAAGTGAAGGCCGCATTTTATTTGTGAGAGATGGCCAAGAATGTGATGCAGTGGACTGCGTCGTGAAAGAGACTGGCCACTTTCAAAATTTCAGATGGGTTCACAGTGGGTATGTTTATCTTGAGACAATGGGTAACTACACAGTGACTATTCAGCCCAGCAGGATTAAGCAGAAAGCTTTTGGTGATATTCGCGCAGTATCAATCGTACAGCAGCAGAAGCGAATTATCGAAGACAACGAATGAAACCAACAAGCAAGCGTGGCCTGTCCGGCAGGCCACGCTTGTGGTGTGAGTTCGATCCCAGCTTTGCGTAGACAACGTGTTACGAAATCGCAGGATCTTTTCCATCAATCCATGGTCCTGCCAAAGACTGGTATGGCTTGGGTTTGAGTTCACTGCCCGTTTCACCAGCCTGCCAGCCGGGCACATGTCGCGGTTGGCCGCGATGTTTGGAAAGGGCTTCCCATCGGTCGGCCCAGGCAGGACTGCCGTCGGTATATCGGCCACGTTCGGCGTCAAAATGGTAGACCTTTCCATTGCGATAACTCATTGCACCGAGGATCACAGTCGTTACGGCAGCAGCACCAAGGTCAGGAGGGTTGTTGCAGGCATTAGGGTCGTTTGCCTCCATGGCAGTGAGCCAGTTTTGGAAGTGCAGTTTTGTGGTGCCACCTTTGGCGAGGCTTCCCTCCTCCATATCACTCTTGATTGTTTCATCCTTGATTGAGCTGTCGAGTGTTACCTGAGGACGTTCGGCGAGGAATTCGAATTCTTTGAACGTTTCTCCGTTTCCGAATTCAAACGCACCGTTATGACCGCGTATGGTCTGTTTAATTCGAGAATTTTCATTACACATTGTTGCTGTGATGAGGCCCTGGCAGCCCTCGTTGTAGTCAGCAACAACGGTTGCCACATCCGGTACATCACGGGTATCCAGTTCAAGGTAAATTCCTCCAGCGCCCACAACACGTGCCGGAAAGCGAAGCCCTGTTGCTTTCAGCATGGCGGTTGTGCGGTGGACAAAGAGATCGGTGAACATCCCAGAACCGAATGGCCAGTAGCATCGCCACTGACGGTAGATCGCGCGGTCAAACGGAATTTCTTCGGCAAGCCCGGCGTCGACACCGAGCCATCTCTTCCAGTCGATTGTCTTTGGGGTCATATTTTTTGTTAATTCATAGTATCGCCATTGTCCGACGTTTGAATTACGGAAATATTCGGTTTGGTAGCCAAGAACCTTACCGAGTTTTCCTCCGTCAATCAGCTTTCTTGCCTGATCCCAGACGGGAAGACTGGTTGACTGAACGCCAACCTGCATGACCCGACCTGTATCCTTCCAAACCTTCACGACGTCAAGTGCCTCATCGACAGTCTTCGTCATTGGCTTTTCCGCATAGACATGCTTCCCAGCTTTGAGGGCCGCAACAATTTGTAGGCGGTGCCAGTGGTCAGGGGTGCCGATGCACACGGCATCAACTGAGTCGTCGGCAAGCATGTCCTCGTAGTCAACGTATCGTTTGGGATCAATGCCTGTTTCAGTCTTAATATATTCACAGACCTTGTCCTCTTGCGCTTTGTAGACCTCACTGACTGCGACAAGATCAATGTTTGCGCCTTCGGCACGAAGTTTCACGAGTGTTTTGACATGGGCGCCAAAGCCTCTTCCGCCAGGGCCGATGAAACCAATACGGATGCGATCATTTGCCTTGGCTGCGCTGCTTGTTCGAGCCGCAGCAAGGGTGGTAGCAGCAGTGACACCAGCTGCTGAGTTTGTGATGAAATTACGGCGATTGACGGAACGTGGTGTGGTTGCTGCGGTGTGTTGTGATTCGCGATGCGCTGTCATTTGTGATCTTTCTTTGAGTTGAGGATAGGTCACGTTAAAGTGTTCTTTGTGCTGAAGCGTACCTGCATGCAGTTGGCTGGTGCGAAGAACTTCTTGCATTTTCAGGCACGTTCAAGATATCGTCAATATAGTAGGAAGAGTAAGAGGCTGTATACATTTTCCGAAAAACCTCAGCCGTATTTAGAGATCCGGCGTCGGTGGCCCACTTTTCCAGATTTTTATCTGATCCGTGTCATTTAGTGATTCAGGTCCAACTGTGCTTCGTCCTCGTTCAATGTCGCTGCGGAGAAGGGTGTAGAGTTGTTGGGCGATGTCGCGTTGTTCACCTCCGAGGTTCTGGCTTTCAGCGGGATCAGTTGTCATGTCGTACAGTTGGAAGGCGGGGAGGTCTTGTTCTCTGGCGTCATTCTCCTTTGGGGCGGTCCAGCCACCAGATCCTCGGGAGAGAAGAAGCTTCCAGTGATCCATGCGATACCCGAAGTGACCACTGATGGAAGAATGGATAAGCCCTCTTCTCTCCGTGGTGATAGGCTGCCCATAGAACGCAGAGAAAAAACTCACACTGTCTTCGGCAGCTTGGGCAGGAGTGTCGTCAATCAGCAGGTCTGTAAGAGTTGCAAAGAAATCAGTGAGGCAGATTGTCTGGTTTGAATATGAGTTTGGTTGTATCTCGCCAGGCCAACGGACGAAGAAGGGAACGCGATGACCTCCTTCCCAGAGATCAGCTTTCGACCCCCTGTATGGACCACTGACGTGGTGGCCCTTTTCAACAAGTTCATCAATATTTGCAGCCTTTGAACAGCCATTGTCACTTGTGAAAACAACGATTGTCTTTTCTGCCAGATTGTTGGTGTCGATAGCTTCGATTATTTGCCCCACAACGTCATCTGTTTGCATGACAAAGTCAGCATAGTCACTGATGCCGCTTTTTCCTTGCCAGGATGGACTCGGCACAATTGGTGTATGTGGAGAACTGAGTGGTACATAAAGAAAGAATGGCTGAGCGTCTGCAGCTGCATTCTCGATATAGCGAACCGATTGTTCAGCCAAACGAGGAAGCATCGTAATCGCATCGTCGTGTCCGATTACTTGAGAATTCTCAACAACGGCATCCATGTCACGGCTGTGATGGAAGCCATGAAAAAAATCAAATCCATGGGCTAACGGGCCATCAGGAATTGTGGCACCAATAGGCGGCAATGTGTTCTTCTTCCGTTTGAGGAACGCTCCAGTACTGGGGTCTTTGTATTGATAGTTGAGATGCCACTTCCCAATGAGTGCCGTCTGATACCCTTTTTCGTGTAGAAAGCCCGCCACCGTCGGACGGCCATCTGCAATAAGGCACGGGGCAAATCCCTGAACGACACCATGCTGAAGTTTTGTTCGCCAGCAATGACGTCCGGTAAGCAAGCCGTACCTGGTTGGTGTGCAGACGGCCGACCCCGAATGGGCGTCAGTAAAGGTCATTCCCTCGCTGGCCAGCGTGTCGATGTGAGGTGTTTGAATTTTTCCATGTTGGGTGTTGAGGCAGTGGACATCGCCGTAGCCAAGGTCGTCACACATTATGAATACGATGTTTGGCGTGGATGGTATTTTCTCGAGGAGCCCTCTTAGTACTGACCGTGTTGGTGGTCCGTCTAACCATCCGAGGTGCATAAGAAAATGGTCCATCTTCAGTAT
>Ga0209631_10003868_pt1 | contig 16940 bp, 21 predicted proteins | sample COG_08_FD_184752 | JGI IMG/M metagenome (GOLD analysis project Ga0209631, IMG submission 184752) | Pelagic Microbial community sample from North Sea - COGITO 998_met_08 (SPAdes) (version 2) | ecosystem: Environmental > Aquatic > Marine > Neritic zone/Coastal water | place: Helgoland, sampling...
AACCCTGTAGACGGCTTGCGTTATGAGTGATCCTGATAATTTAGAACAGGAATACCTGATTGAAATGGTGGCTGTAGACAAAAGCTATGCCACCAAACGCGAGAGGATCCATGTTCTCAAAGAGGCCGATCTAAAAGTATTTTCGGGAGAGATTTTAGGAATCGTAGGTGCATCTGGAGTCGGTAAAAGTACTTTGTTGCATGTTCTCGGCGGATTGGATCAGCCGGCGAAGGGGAAAGTGGTATTTAAGGGGCAGGATATTTATAGACAAGGAAACTCTTTTCTGGAAAAATTCCGCAACGTTCATGTCGGATTCGTTTTTCAGTTTTTTAATCTATTGCCAGACTTCACGGCTTTGGAGAACGCAATGTTCCCTGCATTGATTCAAAATAAACAAAAATCGATTGCCAGGGAAAGGGCGGAGTATCTTTTATGTGAAGTCGGGATGAAAGACAGGATGTCTCATAAACCAGGAGAATTGTCTGGCGGGGAAAGCCAGCGTGTCGCTTTGGCAAGAGGGTTGATGAATCAGCCTGATTTGTTATTGGCAGATGAGCCTACCGGAAATTTAGATACCCATGCTAGCGACCAGTTGATCGCGTTGATTCGCAAACTGAATGTAGAATTCAACCAGATGTTTGTCCTTGTTACGCATAGTCAGAGAGTCGCGGGGCAGTTGGACAGGGTACTGGAACTGGTTGACGGAAAGCTCAATCCGATCAATCAAAGTCTGATGATTTGATTTTATTTGATTAAAAATTTGGAAGGGGGAAATATGAAGCTGGAACAGGTTGCTTCATTAGTGTCTGGAACCTTGGCTGGGGAGGGTGCTGCAGAAATCAGCGGCGCGCGTGGCTTCGAGAATGCTAGGGAAGGAGATATTACCTTTCTCATGCATAATAAATATCTTGAAGAATTAAAACATACGCAAGCCTCGGCAGTCTTGGTTATGGAACCTGTCGATGTATCGATCCCACAAATCGTTGTGGCAAAACCTGAGCTTGCTTTTGCGCGTTTGATTAAAGAATTTAATCCAGAGCCCAGGCCACAGCCGGGAGTCCACCCCAGTGCTGTCATGGGAAATAATGTGAAGCTGGGAGAGAATGTCACACTTTTCGCAGGAGTATGCATAGGGAATGATGTATCCATAGGCGATGATGTTGTTCTGTATGCAAATGTGGTAATTGGCGATAATTGTAAAGTGGGAGACCATTGCACGTTGCATCCCAATGTCACACTTTATCGTAATTCTAATCTGGGGAATCACGTCATCCTTCATGCAGGAGTGGTAATAGGTGCCGATGGGTTTGGTTATACTTTAGATGAAAAGGGTTGCCATTATAAGATCAATCAGTTTGGTCGTGTGGTGATAGAAGACCATGTCGAGATTGGTGCAAATAGTTGTATAGACCGGGCGGCTATGGAAACCACCCTTATTAAGGCAGGAACAAAAATAGACAACTTGGTGCAAGTTGCGCACAATTGTACAGTGGGCGAGCATTCCATTTTGGTGGCTCAGGTGGGGCTTGCAGGTAGCTGTAAATTGGGGCACCATGTTGTATTGGCGGGGCAGGCAGGAGTGGCAGATCATGTGACTCTTGGAGATCAGGTCACATTAACTGCAAAGACGGGAACCTTTCGCGATATTGAAAACAATACTGTTGTTAGTGGTTGGCCTGCAGTTCCCACCGGACAATGGAAACGATTAATGGCTACTTTGCCCAAGCTTCCGGATCTTGCCAAGAAAGTTCGAGAGTTGGAAGCGCGTCTAAGAGAAATTGAAAACAACTCAAATGAGCGGTAAAATTATTGTATATACAAATTTTATCCACTCTTAACACATTTTTTAAAAATGAAACTATATAGGTTGAAAATTTTATTACTTTTTCTTTGTCTTTTCGTTTTGGGTTCTGCGTCCCCCAAGATGACAGGAGAAGAAATCGGAAATTATATCCAAAAAAAACTGAAACGAAACAATCAAGTTCTTAGGATTAACTCTAAAAATCTGGGAGATGACGGCGTTGCCTATCTCGCGAGTTCGCCTATATTAAAAACGGTTAAGACTCTGATTCTTTATAAAGGTCACTTCGGCGATGAGGGGGTGCGTGCCTTGGCAGAATCGGAAAATCTAGATCAACTCACGGCTCTTTATCTTGAAAATAATAATATCACTGATCTTGGTGTTGAGCACATTTCCCGGTCAGAGAATTTGTCAAACTTGAAGGTTTTAAACTTATATCATAATCAAATCTCTGATAAGGGGGCAGGTTTGATTGCTGAGTCAGATACCTTAACCGAGTTACAGGAGTTGAACCTGATTTACAACCAGATATATGGACCAGGAGTCATACAACTAACGAACTCAACAAAATTGAAAAGTCTTAAAAAAATTGAACTGACTTACAACCCAATTAGGAAATCCGCCAAGGATGCCTGGAAACGATTTCAGTTAATGGAATGGCTCAAAGAACTGAATCGTACGAACAGACTGAATGAGGTGGGTGCCGGACTGATTGGTGATTTGGGAGTGGAAGTTTTGTTGCAGTCCGCATTTGCCATTAAGCTGGAGAGACTGGACTTGAAAAATAATGATTTAACGGATGCTTCGGTAATTGCTCTGTCGCAATCGAAAAAATTGAAACAATTGGTTTCGCTGAATCTTTCCAAAAATAACATTACAGATGCAGGGGCTAAGGCTCTAGCTGAATCCAGTATCCTTGAAAAACTGAAAAAACTGGATTTAAATTTTAATCGTATAGGTGATGAAGGTGCCCTTGCAATTGCAGGTTCCCCCAATTTTTCCAATCTTGAATCGTTGAAGTTGGGTCAAAATAAAATCGGTACGGAAGGGGCGCAGGCGTTGAATGAGTCAAAAACATTGCAGAATTTAGTTCACCCAATTTTTGGTTTTTACTAGTAGAATAATTTAAAAAAATATTAATTAAAAAATTTAATTATGGTTCAGATACTCGATTTTGAAAGAGAAATTTTTGCATTAGAAACACAGATACGCGATCTGGTGTCTCTTTCACATATGTATGACAGTGTTGGAGATATTACCCACGAGATTGCAAAGCTCAAGAAAAAACTCCGCAGAATGAAGCACGATGTTTATTCCAATCTGAAAGGTTGGGATAAAACTATGGTGGCGCGACATCCAGACCGGCCTCATATGATGGATTATATCAATCATATATTCACAGACTTTTTCGAGTTGCATGGTGATCGGCATGGAGGCTATGGACCATCTATTGTGGCTGGCCCTTCTCAGTTTGGCGATTCATCGGTGATGGTTGTAGGCCATCAAAAAGGAAGAAGTATGGATGAAAAAATTGCCCGGAATTTTGGTATGTCGCAACCCTCGGGTTATCGTAAAGCACTTCGTTTGATGCGAATGGCAGAAAAATTTAATATGCCAATCATTACTTTTATTGATACTCCGGGAGCTTATCCGGGTGTTGATGCAGAAGAAAAAGGCCAGTCAGAGGCCATTGCTACAAATATGTTCAACATGATTCAGTTACGAGTCCCCATAATTTGTGTAGTGATTGGCGAAGGTGGTTCGGGGGGAGCTTTAGCGATAGGCGTTGGCGATCGAATCATTATGCTGGAACATTCCGTGTATTCGGTGATTTCACCTGAAGGCTGTGCTTCCATACTTTGGGAAGATAAGAAAAAAACCGCACAAGCCGCAGATGCCTTATGCTTGACCGCAAACCATTTATTGAAATTTGAAATCATTGACGAGATTGTGCGTGAGCCTTTAGGCGGAGCACACAGGAACCATAAACAAGCCGCCATCCGTTTAAAAAAGGCACTTAGAAGCAACTTATCGAAATTGAAAGAAATAGAAACCAATAAACTGGTTGAGTTGCGCGAACAAAAATTCCGTCAAATGGGCAAAGTTATTGAGGTGGGAGCTTAACTTTTTTATAAATGAGTCTGATGCTGGAAAAGATTTGCGTATTCTGAATCGATGCTGATCAATGCATCGTGAACCCCTGTCTCAACCAATTCTCCATCCCGCATTACAAGAATTCTATCTGCTCCTTCGAGTGTTGATAACCGATGCGCGATGAACAGCGTCGTGCGTCCTGCCATCAGCCTGTTCAATGCTTCCTTGATATGATGCTCTGTTTGTGTGTCTACTGTAGAGGTTGCTTCATCCAATATGAGGATGGGCGGATCTTTCAGGAAGGTACGAGCAATAGCGATTCGGTGTTTTTCCCCTCCCGAAAGTTTGACACCTCGTTCCCCTACTTGCGTATCATAGCCCTCCGGTAAGTTAATTATGAATGGGTCTGCATGCGAAGCGATGGCTGCTTCAACAACCTGTTCTCTACTTGCTTCAATGTTGCCATAGAGGATATTTTCTGCGACTGTGCCGTTGAACAAAAAGGGGTCCTGGGAAACCAAGCCGATTTGTTCTCTTAGATAGGAAATTTTTAAATCTTTAACCGGATGTTCATCCAGACATATCTTCCCTGAGTCCACATCGTAAAACCGCATGAGTAATTTGACGAGGGTAGACTTTCCACTTCCAGTATGCCCGACCAACGCAATCTTTTCTCCTGCCGTTATAGAAAATTCGACATCTTTTATCGCCGGTTTCCCTTTAATGTATGAAAAATTTACCCGATCAAACCGTATCTTGCCTAGTACATTCGTCGAAGGTAGCGTCGCGTTCGGACTTTCCTGTACATCAGGCACGGTGTCAATAATTTCAAACAGTCTGTCTCCAGAAGCCAGTGCATGTTGCAGCATGTGGTTGACCGAGTGTAATTGGTTGATCGGAGTATAAAATAAGGCTAGGTAGCCGACAAAAGCAACAAGCGAGCCCACGGTTATTTCATTTGCTTGTACTAAACCCGTACCGAATAAAAGAATCAATACGGTACCAAGGGAACCCAGAAACATCATCGTAGGTGAATAGATCGCCCATATGCGCATTACAGTAAGAGTGCCATCACAATAATCTCGACTGCGTTTTTCAAATTGTTTGACTTCGTGGAGCTGGCGATTGAAGGAAAGTGTTTCCCGAATCCCAGAAATAGAATCTTGCAATTTCGCATTCATTGAAGCGGCTCGTTTGCGAACTACATGATATTGACTGTGCGCTTTTGCTGTATAAATCCATGCTCCATAAATAAGGAAAGGAATAGGTAACAGAGCTACCAGAGCCAGTTTCCAGTGCATATAAAAAAGTATGATAGAAATGCCGACAAGGGTCAGTACTGCGGTAACGACCTGTTCGACACCATCTATGAAAATTCTCTCAACGTAATTCACATCATCATTGGCGCGCGACATGAGTTCGCCTGTCGAACGACTTTCAAAATAACTCAAAGACAGTTTTTGAAGAGAGCGGTACACTTCTGAGCGCAAGTCAAATACGACATCTTGCTCCACCTTGTTGTTGATAATAATGCGTTTATGATTGGTGAAATTGCGTGCCAAGTAAACAACAGCAAGTCCTATGACAGGCCAATAAGCTCCCGGCATTTCTGTGGTCTCAACAAGGTTATCTATAATTACTTTAATCAACCAAGGGGGAACTAGATCCAGTAAAGTTGTGGAAATTGCCAAGAAAAGGGTGAGTGCAACTTGTTTTCGATAGGGCTTTAAATAACTTAGAACTCTTAAAAGAGATTTCATGGACTCCAATAATAAAAATTTGAGAACTTATTTTAATATTATAATAGTATCTTCACTGCATTGGAAAAAGTTTTTTAATCATACATTTTAATATTTTTATGGCGGTTACTATGGAATACAGAAAGTTAGGTGAACTAGAGGTTTCGGTCATTGGTTATGGGGCCTGGGGTATTGGTGGCGCACCTTTCTGGAGAACGGAAGGGGATAAAAAATCCATCGACTCTATTAAAAAATCTTTTGATCTGGGTATCAACTTTTTTGATACAGCACCTGTTTATGGGTTCGGCCACTCGGAAGAGTTAATCGGTAAGGCCCTAAAGCCTGTCCGAGACAAGGTCATTCTAGCGACAAAATGCGGTCTGCGATGGGGTAAGGAGTCGTTGAGTTCGTTACGAAAAGATGCAAGCCGAAAATCTATTTTGGAAGAGATTGACCTCAGTCTCAAGCGATTGGATACGGATCGGATTGACCTTTATCAAGTGCATTGGCCCGATGTTGAAACCACGCAACAGGAAACTATGGAGACACTGCTTGACATACAGGAGAAAGGTAAAATCCGCTGCATTGGGGTGAGTAATTATTCGGCAGGGCAAATAAAGGAATGCCTCAAGTATGGAAAAATTGTTTCGTTGCAACCGGAGTACAGTTTGCTGGCCCGGGAAATAGAAAAAGAAACGGTTCCACTTTGTACTGAAAATGGTATTGGAATAATCGCTTACAGTCCTCTCTCTTCAGGGGTGCTGACAGGCAAGTACGACAAAGACACCAAATTTAATGACTGGCGCAGTAAAGGTATCATTGGAACTTTTACAGGCGAAGGGTTTGTTGAAAATATCAGCAAGGTGGATCGGCTAAAAGAGATCGCTTGTGAAGAAGGGAAGACCTGTGGGCAGATTGCAATCAACTGGGTGTTACGGCAACCGGGACTTGCGACAGCGCTTGTGGGGGTTAAAAATTCGGCGCAGGTGGAAGAAAACCTTAAAGCGATAGGTTGGCAGCCTTCAATTGAGAACGATAATAATATAGAAGAAATTTTTTCTTTAGCTTGATAACGAATAGATTTTCAGGGTACTGCTTTAGGAACAAAGCTATCTTCATTTTGTTGGTAAAGAATCATGTTACTTAATTCTTGCGAATCTCTTTGTACTTTTTTTATCAGCGCGTTTGTGGTTTGAGTTTCAGGGCGTAACGCGCTTAGAGCATGATTCATTTTTTTGATGGACTCGTGTAGATCGAGATCATTTGCCTTAGTTTTATGGGTTGTGAATTCCTCGTGTAACTTTCTTTCCAGGGAAAGCAGATTATGATTGATGCTGTTTTGAAGTGTAATGATGTTTGTTTCCAGATTGCGAGATTGGGCGCGCTGTAGGGTCTGGTTGGTATAAATGAACCCGACTAGCAGAACGGCAAGCCCTGTGTAAAAAAGAATTTTGAGTGTCGTTGTTTCACTTTTTCTTTTTTCGATGCTGGCTTTAATCGTATTTATTTCGTCGGAAACTTGATTTAGAGTTGTCGTTAACTTTTCTATTTCGTCGTGCGACCCGGGTTTATTTGGCGAATCCTGTTTTGTTTTGTCCTGATCCATATTCTATTCCCTTTGGTTAACTTGCCAGATTCTCTATATATAATTTTATCAGAAGATTTCCATAAAACAATGTGATCAAAGTCGCTGCCGCCAGAAATGGACCAAAAGGAATGAGGCTTTTTCTGGATTTCTTCTGCACTACGATTTGTAACAATCCCATGAAAGACCCTAAAAAAGCGCCGATAAAAATAATCAGCAAGACTTTCTGCCAACCTACAAGGGCTCCTGCAGCGGCAATATATTTAATATCGCCTCCACCCATTCCACCATTGCTCAAAACGGCGAGGAGATAGAATAGTCCTCCTCCCAATAAACAACCTGAAAATGAGTCGATGTATCCTATCGTATAACTACCTACAGCAAGGCCCAGAACAATTCCTGGAAGTGTTATGACGTCTGGAATGATCTGATGCTCGATGTCAATTACAGTGATGATGACCAATGTCGGGGCTACCACTGTATAGATCAGAAAATCAAAGGTCAGCCCAAATTTAAAAAATCCCGCAAGAAGGAGCAGGGCAGTGATGACCTCGATGATCGGATAAATAACAGATATGCTTTCTTTACAATCTTTGCATTTTCCGCCGAGGATTAAATAACTTATAACTGGGATATTGTCGAAAGGCCGAACAGGAGTGGAACAGGCAGTGCAATGCGATACTGGAAAAACAACGGATTCTTTTTTTGGTAAGCGGTAGATGCAAACATTGGCAAAGCTACCGATTGCCAGCCCAAACATAAATATGGCGACCGCTATCAAAGGATATGGAATTGTGTTGATAAATTCCATTTCGAATTAATCCTGACCCATGGTTAGAAAGGGCAATGGTTTTCTTGGGATTCGGTTTCAGATACTGTTTTTAAAGACTGGTAAATAATATCGGCAGAAAATCCTCTTCGTTTCAAATATTGAATCAGTCGCCGTTTCTTTTTTTCTTCTTCAACGCCTTTTAAGGAGTTCATTTTTTTGCGCGCGCATTCTGTTGCAAGCTCTGCCTCTGGGTTGTCTTCATAAAGAGTTGCTAGAGCACTTTCAAGTATTTCCTTGTCGATTCCTTTGTTTAACAATTCTACATACAACCGATTCTTGCCAAGTTTTTGTTTGTTAATTTTGTATCGGCCCCACTCTAAAGCGAATCTTTGATCGTTGACGTAATTAAGTTTTACAAGAGCGTCCAGGGCTTGTTGAATAACAGGATGAGGATGTTCTTTTTTCTCAAGATATTGGGTGATCTCCAATTTACTGCGGTCTCTATAGGAGAGATACCGCAGAGCATGGCTTTTTGCTTTTTTTATTGCTTCGGGGTCTGGCATCGACTATTCGGTTTTTCCGGCTTTTTTGCTTTTGGGTGCAGCTTCTTCTTCAGCAGAATCACTTTTATCGGGTGCCTCTTCTGATTTCGTCAGTCCAAGTTTCTCGCGCAGCTGTTTTTCGATGTCGTTGGCCATATCTAGATTTTCAGAAAGAAACCGTTTCGAGTTTTCTCTTCCTTGTCCTATCCGATCTTCTTTGTATGAAAACCAGGTACCACTTTTTGTGATGATTTCGTTGGCGACACCAAGATCAAGAAGGTCTCCATATTTGGATATGCCCTTGCCATAGATAATGTCGAATTCACAATTTCGGAAGGGTGGGGCGACTTTGTTTTTTACCACCTTGGCGCGAGTGCGGTTGCCGATGACTTCATCGCCGTCTTTTAGAGCAGCAATTCGGCGGATGTCTATGCGTACAGAGGAATAAAATTTGAGTGCGTTTCCGCCTGTGGTGGTTTCCGGGTTTCCAAACATGACACCAATTTTCATACGAATCTGATTGATAAAGATGAGGCAAGTATTCGATTTATTGATCACACCTGCTAGTTTGCGCATGGCTTGTGACATGAGCCGAGCTTGCAGTCCCATATGCGAATCCCCCATATCTCCATCGAGTTCTGATTTTGGAACCAGAGCCGCAACGGAATCGACAACGATAACGTCCACCGCGCCACTACGGATAAGCACTTCCACGATTTCCAGAGCTTGCTCTCCGGTATCAGGCTGGGAAAGAAGAAGATCATCTGTATTGATACCCAGGTTTCGTGCATAATCCGGGTCGAGAGCATGTTCTGCGTCAATGAAAGCTGCCACACCTCCCGTTTTCTGGGCTTCTGCAATGATATGTAAGGTAAGACTGGTTTTTCCCGAAGCTTCTGGACCGTAAATTTCAATAATCCGTCCTTTAGGAACCCCACCCACACCCAAACAACTATCAAGTGAAATAGAGCCGGTAGAAATGACATCCAGTCCTTTGAGACTTCCGGATAGCCCCAATTTCATAATGGAGCCTTTGCCGAATTGTTTTTCAATTTGTGAGAGTGCCAAATCCAGCGCTTTATCCTTGTCGCCCATCCATTCCTCCTTGCAGATTATTGTCTCCGGAACCCAACTTGGGTTGGAAAATTCATTAGATTATACATTGGATAGGTCGAACCACAAAACCCAAACAATCCGGTATTGTGAAAGGAAAGGGGTATTACAGAAAATATTTAAGGTAATAGAAAAAGGAAGGTAATAACTAGGCTTTAATTGTCAGTTTCGATTCTAGAGAACGTCCGAACCCTAAAATACTGGCACGGAAACTGCGATTTTGAATGCGGTCATACTTTTTTAAAATCAACCGTTTCATTATTTCTTTGCACTCTTCCAGAGATATCTCGTCCTGTTCTAGTTTCTTTTTAAGGAACTGGACTTTATGTGGGTCTAAAAGAGATCGCAAACCGCCGTTCATAGGGATGCCTTTCTGGAAAACACAATTTAACAGGATATAAAAAGAGTATCACTTTTCGAAAAAAATGTAAAGTATTGATTTTAATGAAATTAATTGTTTTTCCCTTGAAAGAGTTCTTTACCCTAAAATAGCTTAAATTTGTTATTCTTTAAGAAGTTTTGGCTTTCTGACGATTATATTATATGGGCTCTTTATATCGAAAACTGATTTTGGCAACAAACCTTATTTTTTTGTCGCTGGCTCTTGGTTGTGGAGGAAAAGAGGAAGAGGCAGTTGTGGTTGTGATTCCCGATTCGATACTGAATGCCCCACCCCAAATAATCATTACTCTGCGCTCGGATATCACTCTTGAGCAACCTCTGGAACCTGACCCGCAATTCGACAAATCGGAAGCAATAAAAAAAGGGGAAAAGAAGAGACCGATATTAGGGCGAAGGTCCGCGCCTTTGCCTGCTTTTAAAGCCGATGTAGGGTATCAATCCATTGACAGGTTTGAAAAGATTGATCCTGAGAGATTCGAAATCAGCTTTGAAAAAAAACCGCCAAAAAAACATATTAGAGAAACCGTTAAGTTGCAGGATAAACCTTTGGTCTTTGCTGGACGTGGATTCAATATTGAAAATTTCGACCACGCCGTTAACCTTGCTGTGGAAGTGGACTATGTTTCGCATTTGCGAGAACCGCCTAAAAAACCTTTGGCTATTGGTGCTGTAGATCATCTGGACCCCGAAGGAGAATACTCTAAAGACACCAAATATTTAATTTATAGTGCCACCCGGGCGGCCTTCGGAAAAATGCCACCTCCGTTGGTGGAACCCAAGCCTATAGAGCCGAAGACACAATTTGCGAGTTTGGCAGAAAAAAATCCAGATTCGATACTGCTTTTTCCGCCAGGCGAAGAAAGCATTGCTGTGGTCGCAAGAGATGAAAAACGGTTGGACTTATTGATTGGAAACGAATCCCTGAATAAAAAACGTTTTCGTTCGAAATGAGTCACTAACTTGTGTGAGAGGTCTGTGGAAACCTTATGAGAAATATAAGTATTTTTCAGTACTCTTGGAACCAATAGAAGAAAACCCAAAATCCAAAAATAAAAATACCAATCAAAATTTTTCGCGTAAGGCTGATGTAGTAGCCACTTTCAGTTTTAGGAGCAGGCGGCATTTTGGGTCTAGGTTTGTCTTCTGTGTCAGGCGTTTCCATTTAATACGTTTCCCTTTATTTTGCGTCTTTGGCGCAACGGAATCCGAAACTATTATTTTTCACTTCTGGAGTGAAAAAGCTCCTGTTAAAAGTAGGAGCGCTCAATCCGCAACCGTATGAAAGGCAGTCGAACCAGGAGCCGCCTTTCAATACCCTTTTGTCTTTTCCATATTCTGCGCGCGTGACGGGGTTTCCCGGATGTGGAAGGTAGTAACTGTCTACCCATTCCCATACATTTCCAGACATATCATTCAACCCATAAGGGCTTCGTCCTTGAGGATAAGAACCTATGGGCTCGGTTCCCGTTGAGTGTTTGTATGGATGGTTGGATTTGTCCAGCGACCATTGGTTTCCCCATGGATAAATCAATCCGTCCGGTCCACGTGCGGCTTTTTCCCATTCCTGTTCTGTCGGCAGTCTTTTTCCTGCCCATTTGCAGTAATTAGAGGCATCGAACCAGCTCACATAAACCACAGGATGTTTTTCTTTACCCTTTGTAAAATTTCCTTCAGGCCAGTGGTAGGGAGCGACTTGTTGCGTGGCAATTACAAATTTTTTATAGTTCAAATTGGTCACTTCATTCAAGTCCATATGAAAAGCATTTGTGGAAGAAATATGCTCAGGCGCTTCGTCATCCCAGCGTTCGTTGGAACCCATGACAAACTCACCTTTGGGAATAAGAGCCATTTCTGTAAGCGGACTGCTTGAGACTTGTTCGGCCTTTGTATTTTTTGTTGCGGACACGTTGGTTTGAATCAATGATTTTATCAATAGTCCATCTTGAATGGGTTTTCGAGTCGTAGGGGATACATAATTAATCCCAACATGGCAGGATCGGCACTCGGGCTTGGATAATTTATCCTGTCTGGATTTTTTAATATGCTCGGCTTGATGACAGGTAGACTGACATTGTTTCCGGATTTCGCCAAACTCCTCAAAGGCAAATGAGGGCTTTGCGAATGCCAGAAGAATGCTCAAAGTAAAAATCAATTTTTGTTTATGCTGGATTTTATTTAACATACCTATTATTTATAGAAGGATTGCAATCGAGTCAAAATATTTTTTGCTGTCCGATACCTTGGAGGAAAATCTTTAAATGGACCAACATAGCTGGAGAATTATTCAAGATTCCCTAGGCGATGGAACTCTCAATATGATAACAGACCGGGCGATTCTTATGGCTTGCAATGAGGGAAAGGTTCCCGCGACATTGCGGCTTTATGGTTGGCAGCGGCCGACACTTTCCATTGGTTATTCGCAGGAAATATCGCAATGCATTGATCTGGAATCTTGTGAACGAAATAATATACCTGTGGTTCGTCGTTTCACTGGCGGCCGAGCATTACTGCACCAACACGAGATGACTTATAGCGTGATTGCTCCCATCCCGCACCCTGCGTTTCCGGGAAGCTTACGAGGTTCTTTTGAACGAATATCACAAGCGATTCTGGAATCTCTCAAGATCGGAGGAATTGAGGGTGCGACAGTTGCCGGAAAAAATAAAATCAGAGATGTATCCGGTCGATCCCCGGCTTGTTTTTCGATGGCGAATCATTGTGAGATAACGGTTCTTGGAAAAAAACTTGTAGGCAGTGCTCAACGGCGATTACGTTCTGCATTTTTACAACATGGCTCAGTAATTTTAGATATGGCCCCAAAATTAACTCATACCTTATTAAAATATTCCTCGGAAGCCCAAAAGCAGGCTGTATCGGACTCACTTATTTCAAATACCACAGGCTTAAAACAGTTACTGCAGAGAAGCCTGGGAAATGAGGAGGTTAATCAATGGTTTTTGAAAGGGTTTCAAAAATCATTTTCAGGTAATTGGAATATCGGAAAATTAACCCGACAGGAATCCGATCTCATAGAAGAATTTCAAATTATATAAAGCTCTACTTTTAATGGAGAAAGTATTGTTACCTAAAAAGGGATTGTTTATAATGCTCATTTTCTTTTGTCCTTAAGGATTTATTTGTGTATATAAAATTTTGGGGAGTTCGTGGCAGTGTTCCTTCTGGAAATCCGGAAACAGTAAAAGTAGGCGGTAATACTACCTGTGTTGAGATCCGGTGTGGAGAAGAATTGATAGTCATCGATACAGGTACCGGATTCCGTAATCTGGGGATGGCTTTGATGAAGGAGTTTCCCATTAAAGGCACGATTTTATATAGTCATATGCATTGGGATCATATCCAGGGTTTTCCATTTTTTACGCCTTTTTTTGTTCCCGGAAATGAATTCAGAGTATTTGGCGGAACCAGTTTGCCAACAACGGTTGAAGATGTGCTCAAGCAGCAAATGGCTCCTCCTTGTTGTCCTGTGGAAGTAGATTTATTTTGTGCTAAAATTTCATATCATGATGTGAAGCCGGGTGAAGTTATAGAAAGTGAAAACTATAAAGTCACTTTCGCTCCTCTCTATCATCCTAATGGGTGTTATGCGTATCGAGTAGATCATGAAGGGCAGTCTCTTGTTTTTGCAACGGATTGCGAGCATTATGAAGACAAGCCAAATAAAAACCTGATTGAGCTTTGCCGTGGTGCGGATATACTGGTTTACGATTCCCAGTATACAGATGAAGAATACAATGGTTTGAATGGGGAGTTCCCCAGAAAGGGTTGGGGACACAGCACCATGCGGGAAGGCATAAAAGTGGCCGAAGCTGCGAATGTGGAAAAGTTTGTTTTGTTTCACCATGACCCGACGCATAATGATGACTTTATTCAAAAGATTGAAGCAGAAGCCCGCCAACTCTTTCCTAAAAGCATAGCTGCATATGAAGGATTACAGATCGAATTGTCAGAAAAAAATCTACCTAAGTCCTTGTTCGATTGATTCCCTGATTTCATGGTTGTTGATTCTTCTCCTGTTTTCCGCTTGTGGGGGCGCTACTAAACCTCTTGTCGCAGATAATCCGGCAAGCCAGAGATTTCGTGATGCCACACGCCTGTTTCCAATTGAAAAACTTTCTGTTTCTCACGCCAGTTTTCTAAGTGCCAATCAAGACAACTTTTCTGACCTTGCAGTATTAAACAAAACTAAATCCGAACTCTATATTCTCATTAATCGGGGTAAGAAGGGGTTCTTGAAAAAGCAGGCAGGCCAGTGGACTCAGAACAATAAAGAAGAAATAAAATTTTTTGCCACCGCAGATTTGAACAGGGATGGGGGAGACGATTTAGTTTTAATTCTTGGCGGCAGGAAAAATCCGAAAACACGAATACTTTTCAACAATAAAAAAAGTTATTTTTATTCAAAAGAAAAAGAAGGGATTTATCCACTTACACCGGGTATAGAAAATGTTATTCCTATAGACCTTGATGGAGATGGTGATAAAGATCTGTTTTATTTTGGCAGCAACGTAAAAACTTCGTCAAGAAAATCCTATCAAACCATGATATTGATCAATAAAGGCGATGGCCGGTTTGAGGATTTAACATCCCTGTTAATGCCTTCACTTCCTTCAGGTATTCGGGATGCTTCGTTTGCCGATTTCGATGGCGATGGTGTGGTAGATATATTTCTAATATACAGCAAAGGGCAGAACAGGTTGTTACTGAATAATGGGGTGGGTAGATTTACTGACCTTACCGCTTCAAGGATGCCGAGTATTTTGGATGATAGTCTGCACGCCGATTGGGCGGATTTTGATCAGGATGGCGACAACGACCTTCTCGTTGTCAATCGATCCATTAAGAAGATATATAGAGGGTATCCCGAGGAGACCAATTACTTTCTGGAAAATACGGGCGGCGGGAATTTTAAAAAACGATCTCATAAAATCCTGCCTCATTTTCCTGCGTCTAAAGTTTATCTCTTGGATGGGAATGGCGATACCCTCCCAGATGCCTTGATCTTGACCTCCAAAGGGGTTTATTATTTGCACGGACGGGGTAGATGGGATTTTTCAGATGAAACCCGTCGCCGTTTACCGCGTTCCAGACAATTTGACCAAATGACGTTTGGCGATATTGATCAAGATCAATTTCTCGACCTGTTTGCATGGTCTGGACAATCGAGTCGGTTGTGGCTGAACCGTTTTGATTAGGTAGCGATTCGAATGAGCTTATTTTTTTAAGTTTTTAATTTGTTCAACGCATTTATTGGGAAATCATATGTCAAAATTTAAAAAACTGACCTTCCTCAAGGTTTTAACAACGGTGGCCTGGGCAGATGGTGAAGTGAGTCAGTCTGAACTTAATATTTTAAAATCATTTTACAGGAAATTTGACCTGGAGAATCACGAACTGGACGAGTTGAAACCTTATCTGAACGCACCTGTTTCAAAAAAGGAAAAGGATTTATTATATCGGCAGATGATCGCCGAACTTTCCACATCCGCTGAAAAAAAAGAAATCGTGGCCGCCTTGGAAAATATGGTTCAGGTTCATCCACGGATGAAAGATGATGAAAAGCAACTGGTAGATCAGTTTTCGGGATGGCTTGAAGATACTTCTTTCACCAAGAGATCATTTGGGCGAATCCGGAACTTGTTTCAAAAAACCATCTTTGAACATGCCCGTGATCCAAATCCAGACATGGAAAAATATTTTAAAAGACGGGTGCTGAAAAAAATTGAATTGAAAAGCACTCACTCAGGGTTTGCATCAAAGCTCCCTGAGGATAAACTGTATTTTATCTGTCTAGTGGGGTCACTAATGTCCTCGATTGCACATGTGGATAATCACTTCGATCCCGCAGAAAAGAAAGCTCTTAAAGCTTGTCTTGCAGACCAGTTTTCGATTAAGGGCAAAGAGTTAACTTTGCTTTTTGAGGTTGTAGAAGAACAGGGCCGAAAAGGTTTTGATTTTCATGAGGTGGTTACTGAAATCAATCGGTTAACTTCTTACAATGACCGGTTGCATTTTATGGAATGCCTTTTTGCGTTAGCCGCAGCTGATGGTCAGATTGCCCATGAAGAGTCTGAAGAAATCAGGCGGATTACTAAGTCGATGAGAATCCCCCATAAAACTTATATTGAGGCCAAGGTGCGAGCGGGAAAAGCTCTTAACAAAAAATAGTTTTCAAAACATTCGATCGAAATGGAAAAGGATAAAAAATTTTTGGGCATTATGTTTGAGTGTTGTAACATTTATCGCCGCATTTACATCAACAAAGGGGGGAACGCCTATGAAGGTAGATGCCCTAAATGCTTTGCTGTGGTAAAAGTTCTTATTGGCCCAGGAGGCTCCGACAACAGAATGTTTCGCGCACGTTGACTCGAGTGCAGCACAGGTTTTTCTGGCCAGATTTATCCCAACCCAAAATAAATCATGAAAATCGTATTGCAAAGAGTGTCTCGGGCATCGGTTACGGTTAAAGGCGAAGTCATTGCCTCCGTCTCAAAAGGACTCCTCATTCTCTTTGGTGCTGAAAAAAATGACGATGAGGACAAGGTTCAGTTCCTTGCTGAGAAAACACTTAATCTTAGAGTTTTTCCTGATGAAAAGGGAAAAATGAACCTGTCTTGCCTAGATATTGGCGGTGAGATTTTGGTGGTATCGCAGTTTACCCTGGGGGGGGATTGTACCAAAGGGCGTCGGCCTGGATTCGATAATGCGGCGGCTCCTGATGCTGCCCAGTCACTCTATCAAAAATTTATTCAGCAAATTTCGGTATCGGGACTCAAGGTGGCTACTGGTGAATTTGGAGCCGATATGCAGGTGGAGTTGGTCAATGACGGTCCGGTTACTTTTACTCTTGAACGCTAGTTAGGTACTCTCATTT
>Ga0209631_10003869_pt1 | contig 16934 bp, 15 predicted proteins | sample COG_08_FD_184752 | JGI IMG/M metagenome (GOLD analysis project Ga0209631, IMG submission 184752) | Pelagic Microbial community sample from North Sea - COGITO 998_met_08 (SPAdes) (version 2) | ecosystem: Environmental > Aquatic > Marine > Neritic zone/Coastal water | place: Helgoland, sampling...
ATAATAATAATGAGGGCGATTTATCAAAAAAGCTTTCATATCTTGTTCAAAAAAATTTTTTACACAAGATTTCTATTGATTTAAAAATAGATAATATTCTTAGTTACAGTTTTAAAAAAAATGAAAAAATGAATGTATCAATATTAGCAGACTCTATTGAGTCTTTAATAGGTGCAATTTATCTTGATGGAGGTTTTGCCAATGCAAAGAATTTTATTAATAAGTTTTGGGGACCATATTTTGATATTAATGAAAAAAATATGCAAGATTTTAAAACTAAGTTACAAGAACTGTCTCAACAAAAATCCAAAAAACTACCTGAATACAAACTTTTAAAAAAGGAAGGACCTTCACACTCACCTGTGTTTACCGTTTCTCTAAAAGTTTTAAGTTTAAAAAAAATTAAAGCAAGTGGTTCATCAATTAGAGAAGCTGAAAAAAACGCAGCAAAAACTGCTCTAAGTTTATTAAATGACAAGTAAAATTTTAAAAATTGCTCTTGTAGGTAGAACTAATGCAGGAAAGTCAACTTTAATAAATAGAATAGTAGGCGAAAAAATATCAATTCAAAATAAAAAAATTAATACCACTCAAGTTACTGTTATAGGTATTAAAAATATAAGAGAAACTCAATTAATTTTTTATGACACTCCTGGTTCTAATTTCTTAAAATCATTAAATGATCAATCTAAGAATCTCAAAACAAATTTATGGAGTGGTATAGATGACTCTGATATAATACTTTATTTAATTGACTCTAAAACAGCTAACTCTAAGTTTTTATTTGAGCAAATCATTAAGTTACAAGAAGTAAAAAAAAAAATTTTAATTATTTTTAACAAAATTGATCTTATTTCAAATAAAGAAATTCTTCCATTAACCAGTAATTTAAATAAGAATTTTAACATTGACTCTTTTTTTACAATATCTGCTAAACAAAATATAGGAATTGAGAATTTGTTAAACTATATTGATAAATTCTCATATGCATCTAATTGGGTTTTTAAAGATGACGAAATTACAAATAAAGACGATGTTTTTATTGTAGGTGAGTTATTAAGAGAGACTATGTTAACTTATTTGCATAAAGAAATTCCTTACAATGTAAATATTCAAACTTCTAATTTTAAAACTTTAAGAAACAATGATATCAAAATAAAACAAAAGATTATTATTAAACAGCCACGTTATAAAAAAATAATACTTGGAAAAAAAGGAGAAATGATTAAAAAAATAAGAGAAGATTCGCAGAAAAAAATGAGCAAAATATTTAATGCTAAAATTCACTTATATATTGAAATACTTAATGCATGAATGAATACAAGGATCGAGGGATATTGCTTTTTAGTAAAATTTCTTCAGAAAATAACCTATATTTAAAAATACTTACTGAAAAAGATGAAATTATTACAGGATTAAGTTTTGGAGGCTCTTCAAAAAAAAAGAAAAATATTTATCAAATAGGTTATTTTCTAAATGTAATTATAAAAAATAAAAATAAAAATTTTCCCAACAGTATATCTGCTGAATTATCTCAACCCTTTTACCATAATATATTTATTGATAAATATAAGTTGCATGGCCTACTAGCTATAATATCTCTATTAAACATATCAATAATAGAAGGTCAAAAAGTTGAAGGTTTGTTTAAAATTTCAGAAAATGTAATTAACATTATAGCAAATGAAAAAAAATGGATTGTTAATTTTTTTTTATTTCTTCTTAATCTTCTTAAGTTAATAGGTTATGATATTGATTACCAAAAAAATATTTCGAATAAATATCTTAATTTAGATAATCTTCAATTCGAAAGCTTAAATGCTCCCAAGTGTATCAAATTCCCTCATCAATTACTAAATAAAGAAAATGAGATTAATTTAGATAATGCTATTTCATTTTTTAAAGTATTTGAGATAATTTTACAAAATCATCATTTAAATAATATGAATCTTAATATACCTATTAGTTACTTTAAATTTAAAAAAATAATCTTAAATTTTCTTACTAAAAATGAAAAATATAATTAAAGATAATATAAATTCTATTCTAAAAAGCAGGTATTTATCATATGCTGTTTCTACGATAATATCTAGATCCCTTCCTGATGTAAGGGATGGTCTCAAACCTGTTCATCGAAGAATTATATATTCTATGTATTTGCTAAAACTTTTTAATAATACCCCATTTAAAAAATCTGCAAGGATAGTAGGTGATGTTATGGGTAAGTTTCACCCACATGGTGATCAAGCAATTTATCAAAGTTTAGTCAGAATGGCACAGGATTTTTCATCAAGAGTAACACTAATTGAAGGTCAGGGTAATTTTGGAAATATTGATGGAGATAATGCTGCAGCAATGAGATATACTGAAGCTAGACTTGAAAATATAACTGAATTATTTTTTGATGGTATAGAAGAGGATTCAACTACTTTTAGTGAAAATTATGATGGTCAAAATTTGGAACCAGATGTTCTTCCATCTAAACTACCAAATATATTATTAAACGGTGCGACAGGAATAGCAGTTGGAATGGCGACAAATATACCTCCTCATAATTTATTGGAGTTAAATGATTGCTTGGTCCAACTTATAAAGAAACCTAATTCTTCAGATTCAGATTTATTAAAATTTTTAAAAGGACCAGATTTACCTACAGGTGGAGAAATTATTCTTAGCTCTAATGAGAAGAAAAGTATTTATAAAAAAGGAACAGGATCTTTTTTAATAAATTCAAAATGGCATAAAGAAAAAATTAAAAATGGAATGTATGAAGTAGTTATTACTGAAATTCCTTTTCAAGTGAATAAAATAAAAATTATTGAGCAATTGGCTAACTTAATTAATTTAAAAAAAATTCCCCTTGATGATGTAAGAGATGAGTCTGATGAAAATATTAGAATTGTTCTCAAACCAAAAAATAGAAATATTGATATAGATAAGCTTGTAGATTTGTGTTTTAAACTAAGTGATTTATCAGTCAAATATTCTTGTAACTTTAATGTTTTGGAAAAAGGACGAATACCTAAGCAATTAGGTTTAAAATCAATACTAAGTCAGTTTATAGATTTTAGAAAAACTACTGTTAAGCGTAAATCAAAATATAATATAAATAAAAATAATCAACGTTTAGAAATATTAAAAGGGTATTTGATAGTTTTTGCTAATTTAGATAAAATTATTAAAATAATTAGAACTAAAGACGATCCAAAAAAAGAAATTATAAAGGTTTTTAAATTATCTGAAATACAAGCTGAAGCTATTTTGAATATGCGACTTGGCGCATTGAAGAAATTAGATGAATTAAATCTAAATAAAGAAATTAAAAAATTAAAAGAAATTAATGTTGATCTAAAAAAATTAGTAAATGATGATAATTATCTAAGTAAATTTTTAATACAAGAAATAAAAGATATTAATAATGGATTGATTGATAAAATTAAATTACGAAAAAGTACAATTAATATTTCAGATGATTATGATTTAAATATCAATATTGATGAGTTTACTGAAATTGAACATTTTAACGTTTTAGTGACAAAAGATAATCAACTTAAAAAAGTAAAAGATTATTCTGAAGATAATCAAGATAAAGATAGTTCTATAAAAAATTTTATACCTATTTCATCTAATCATAAACTTCTTTTGTTTTTATCCTCTGGTAAAGTTTTAACCTTAGACCCAAATGTATTACCTGGAGGCAAAGCATCTCCAAAATCATATATTGAGCTGATTAATGTTGGAGTTGATGAAAAACTAATAGGTGTTTTTAATGCGAATACTCAAAAGAAATTACTTCTTATATCTAAATTTGGAAAAGGTTTCATTTCAATATCTGAAAAAATGACAACAAACCAAAAAAAGGGCAAAAATATAATTAATCTCAAAAATAATGATGAATTATTAAATGTTCATTTCTTAGAAAATAAATATTTAGCCTTGGTCTCTAAAAATGAAAAATTACTTGTTTTTGATACTTCTTCATTACCTACGTTAAACAAAGGTGCTGGAGTACTATTAATGAAGATTAAAGACAAAGACTTTATAGTTGATAGCTCTTTATTTGATCTTAAACAGGGCTTATCATGGAATAAGGTTTCAAAAACAAAAAACTTAAAAGATGTTCAATTTTGGTTGGGAAAAAGAGCTCAGGTAGGTAAAAAAATACCTAAGGGTTTTAATAAAAATCTTAAATTTAGGAGTTAACATTTTATATTTATTCATCTAATACTTTATTTACATGACAGAAACCTATTTAAATACTCAGTCAAGTCTATCAATGAAAGGCTCTGGATATTATTCTGCAAAGACTGCAGGTGCCAAAAATGCAATAGATAAAACACAGAAAGTAATTGAGAACGCTCTTAAAAATATTCCTTCAAATGCAATATTAAAATTTGCTGATTTCGGAAGTGCTGATGGAGGCACAAGTCAAGAAATGTGGAGCAACATTATAAAAATAATTAGAGATAAAGGTGATAACCGTCAAATCGAAATTTTATATACTGACTTAGCATCTAATGATTTCTCTACACTTTTTAAGACCATGCAAGGTATGCATGGTAATTCCAACTTTGCTTTTCAAAAAAATTTTAAAAATGTTTTTGTTCATGGGTGTGGAACTGGTTTTCATGAGCAACTAATGTCAGATGATTCACTAACTCTTGGTTTTTCAGCAACTGCAATGCATTATGTATCTGAAAGACCATGCTTAATTGAAAATCATGTTCATATGACTGGAGCAAATGAAAGTGAAAAAAATTTATTTACAGACCAAGCAAATAAAGATTGGGAAACAATTTTATTAAATAGATCAAAGGAGTTAATTAAAGGTGGTCGATTTGTTTGTATAAATTTTGGTATAGATGAGCAGGGAAGGTGTCTAGGTAATACAGGCGGGCATATAATGTTTAATAACTTTTCTAAAAACTGGAAATATCTTGAAGAACAAGGAATAATCTCAAATCAAGAATATATTAATGCAACTTTTACACAACATTATAGAACTGTTGAAGAATTTAGAGCTCCTTTTGATAATAAAGACTCAGCAATCTCAAAGTCGGGCCTAATATTAAAATCTTGTGAAACTATGATTACCGAATGCCCATATAAAATTCATTACTCTAATAATAAAGATACAATGTCACCTCGAGATTATGCAAAAACTTTAATTCCTACGATGCGTAGTTGGTCTGAAACAGTATTTAGAAATGCTTTAGTTAATAGAACCGAGAGAGAAATAAATGAAATAGTTGATAAATTTTATAATTTATACATTGATGAAGTTTCAAATGATCCTGAAGGTCACGCTATGGACTATGTTCATGTCATAATGGATATAGAGAAAGCTTACTAAAAATATAAAGATATATCTTTAGGTGCAGATTTACATCTTGCCAAATATAAGGCCTGTTCTTTATTTAATTGATCTTGTTTTCTTAAGCCAAATGTTTCTTTACCTGAATTAAGTAGTGTAATTAAATTATTTAAAAGTATATCTTTTCCTTGACTCCTCCATTCAGTTTCTTTTTTTAGAATTAATCTAGATTCAACAATTAATTCTATTGCTTCATCTTTCTTATCAAAATTTTTCTTCAGTAATTTTCTTGCTTTTTTTATAGGTTTTTTAACATTAGAGACATCACTAAAAGTATTAAATTTCTTTTCAAAATCTTTTAATATTTTTTCAATGTCTGAATTTTCATCATTGATATTTGTAATTACATTTTCAAATAAATAATCAATAGAAGCCAATTCATCAACATTCTGAAATTTTTTTATTAAATTAGAAATTTCATTAAAAGAGCTATCAACAGTTCTGTTATAATTTAATTTCGTTTTATTTAAATCAGAAATAATATTATTAAAATATTTGTTTTCTTCTTTCCAATTTTTAGGAATAGTTAATTTTATATTTATTATTTCCTCTTCTATTAATTTTATTTCATTATTTAAGAAATCTATTTTATTTTTATTAGTTTCTAATCTTAACTCTTTTTTAATTTTATCAATTTTTTTATTTAGCTTAATTATTTTCCTTTCAATACTTCTTACTTCCAAATGAAGAGTTTTATATTTTTCTGAAAATTGATTAAATTCATTTTCAGAATTTTTTATGTTTTCTAATAAACTTTTTGATAATTTTATATTTACCAAGGAGTTTTCAAGTTTTTCTAAATAAATACTTGGAATAAAGTTTAGATCGATTGAGTTTATAGAATTAGTTAACATTAATGACTCATCAAAACTTTCATTATATTTTGTATAGGTATAATCTATTAGGCAGTCTTGCAGTTTTGGGTTTAATGGAGGTGGTGAAACTTCAGAAGTATAATAAGACCTGAGTGGTAAGTAATTCACCAATTGAGGAGCAAAACCAACAATCCCAAGTCCAACAAGTTGAAGAAAAATAAAAAAACTCGCTCCTTTCCATATTTGTGTTGTTTTAATTGATTTAGGAGCAACTCCTCTCAAATAAAATAATGAAAAACCAAAGGGGGGAGTCAAAAATGATGTTTGCATGTTAACAGCTATCATTACTCCAAGCCATACAGCTGTTACATTAGCAGATGTATCTGCTAAAAGTATTGGTGCTACAATTGGCACAACAACTATAGCTATTTCTATGAAGTCTAAGAAGAAACCTAATACAAAAATGACTGCCATTACAACAATAAATTGTGTCCAGAAACCTCCTGGCAGACTAGTTAAAAAATCTTTAACTATTTCTTCACCTCCAAATCCCCTAAATGCAGATGTTAACATCGCAGCGCCTATAAGAATTATGAAAACCATGGAAGTTGTTAAGCTTGTTTCTAACATCACATTACGAAGAACATTATTTATTTTAAATGTTCTATAAAAACTCCAAGTTATTCCTGAAATTAAGCAAATTGAGCTTAATGATGCTAACAAGATTGCATAAAAATCAGTTGAGTTATTAATTGTCTTAATATTCAAGTTAAAATTTTGAACTAAAAGAATAATAATAATTAGAGAAACTATAGAAATTATTGCTGGTGTATATTTGTGTTTTTTTCCATCATAAAGTCTATAACTTCCCATTATACCAGCACCCACAGCACCTATTGCTCCAGCCTGATTTACAGTTGCAACGCCTAATAATATTGAACCAAGTACAACAAATATTAGAGCTAAAGGAGGAACTAAAGATAAAAATACTTTGTTAAAAAAAACTATATTATAAATTCCTTCATACTTTACGGGTGGAACTAGTTCTTTTTTAAAAATCCCAATCAGTAAGATATAAATCATGTATAAAGAAACCAGAACTAGACCAGGTAAAAAAGCTCCTAAAAACATATTTCCAGCACTAACTGAGTCAACACTAAATGCACTTGGCATACTCATCGAACCATTGGTATTTTTGAAATCAATCATTCTTAAATTATCAGCTGCATCAGATGCTGTTGCTAATTGATCTGACAAAATTATTAACACAATCGAAGGAGGAATTATCTGTCCTAATGTACCTGATGAACACACAATTCCTGATGCTAATGATTTATTGTAATTATTTTTCATCATTGCAGGTAATGAAATAAGTCCCATAGCTACAACTGTAGCTCCAACTATTCCAGTTGTTGCTGCTAAAAGAGCTCCAACAAAAATTACTGAAATTCCAAGACCGCCTGGGATAGGTCCGAATAATTGACCCATACTAATTAATAAATCTTCTGCAATTTTAGATTTTTCTAGCATAATGCCCATAAAGATAAACAGGGGTATTGCTATTAATGTGTCTCTTTCAACTTCCCAATAAACTCCTCTGAAATTAGTTATTCCTGCATTAAGCCATTGAAATGGTCCATCAGAAACAAAATACTCATTTGCATTTCCTTCAAATAAATAGCCAGCTAAACCAGCTAAAAGAATTGATATAATCGCTGAGCCTGGAAGAGCAAATGCTAATGGGTAACCTGAAGCAAGAGCAAATGCCATAAGGAAAATTAATAAAAAAAGAAAAAATAATTCCATAATTTTATTTTTCTTTTAAAATTTCTAAATTTCTTAAGAAATAAATAACAAATTGGATTAGCATAGTCAGAGCAAAGATAATTAAAAACCCAGCCATTAAATATTTAATATTCATTCCTTGGTTTTGTGAAGTTTCAAAATTCATAATTGGTTGATTTAAAACACATTGTTTGCAAGCCATTCCTTTTAGAAAAATAGTTAAACATAGAGGAATTCCCAAGATTAGACTTCCAATTAAATTTACTAAAGCTTTATTTTTTTCAGAAAAATTCGTATAAAGTACATCAACTCTTACATGCCCTTCTTTCATTAGAGTATAATAGCTAGCAAAAAGAAAAAGACCACCATACCAAAAACGTACAAGATCACTCATTAAAGTTTGCTCATAAGAAAATACAAATCTAAGCAACACAATTTGAAATTCAGCAAGGACAACTAGAAAAGCTAACCAAAAAAAATTAAGAGATTTAAAAAAATAACCTAATATTAATGCAAATAATAAAAGAGGAAAATGAACATAAGGAGCTCTAAAAGAGTTATTAGATAATTTAACATTCCAACTTTTACCAAAAAAATATTCAACGAAACCCTCAATGATTAATAGAGAGATAATTGCATCAACAATCCCAATTATAAATACAGCCCAAAATGCAGATCGAATAATGAAACTATTAGTATTTTGAAAAAAATCTGCGATTGAAGTTAAGCTTAGGGTGTTTTTATAAAAGTAAATCCAGAGGATTGGAAATAATAAAGAAAAAAAGTATAAGGAAATTTGAATTGTAGAATAAAAATTTATATCTTTATTAATAGATAGTGGTCCTGGCCAATCTCCTCCAAATGTAAGATAATTATTAATTAAGAAAGCAAAAATGAATAAAATAATACTTATAGAAAATAGCTTTGCAAAATATATTATGTTCATAAATTGAAAAGTAGGGAGTTGAAACTCCCTACTTAAAAAAAAACTAACCCTCTAAGACTCTTCGTCTTTGAGCGGTATAACCATGATCGGCAATTTTTAACCAGTCCCCAATGTCACTTCTAGCTTTAAGGAAGCTATCAAGGATACGTCCTGTTAATTCATTACCTTCTGCTAATTCAGCATATAATTCTTCTGAAGCTTCTCCCATTGCATCAATTACATCATCATTGAATTCTCTTAATTCAACACCATGATCGGTAATTAATCTCTGAAGAGCTGCACCATTATTTGCATTATATTCAGTAAGCATCATTTCATTTTGAACTGTTGCAGCATGTTCTATGATCATTTGATCAGTTTTGGATAAGCTTGTTAACCAAGATTTATTGCAACCTAGAGTAATTAAAGTTCCAGGTTCATGCATACCAGGCCAATAATAATATTTAGCTGCTTCATAGAATCTGGATCTTTCATCATTCCATGGGCCAACCCATTCACATGCATCGATAGTTCCGTTTACAAGGTTTTCATAAATTTGACCACCAGGCATACCAACAACTGAAGCACCAAGTTTTGTAATCATCTGACCACCTAATCCAGGCATTCTCATTTTAAGACCCTTAAAATCATCCGCTGAATTAATTTCTTTATTAAACCAGCCTCCCATTTGTACACCAGAGTTTCCAGCCATAAAGTTTTTAAGTCCAAAACCATCAGCAAGTTCATCCCAAAGTTCTTGGCCTCCCCCATGTCTAATCCAACCATTTATTTCAGTTGCAATTAAACCAAACGGTACAGCTGCAAAAAAACCCCATCCAGGATGTTGTCCTACCCAATAATAGTCAGCACTATTATACATTTGTGCATTCCCAGAGCTAACTTCAGTAAAAACATCTAAGGGGCCTACACGTTCTCCGCCTGCATAATGATTTACAACAATTCTTCCATCACTCAAATCAGATATTCTTTGAGAAACTGCTTCACCACCAGTACCTAGACCAGGATAGCCTCTACCCCATGTTGCAACACAGTTGACTTCAATTCTGTCAGCGGCGATTGCTGGAGCAGGAAAAGAAGATACTGCAGTAGCAGCAGCTGCTGCTACACCAGCCTTCTTAATAAAGTCACGTCTTTTAAAATTTTTCTTCATATGTCCTCCCGAATTATGAATATTTATATTTTAAACCTATAGATTATTAATAATAAATGGTAGTTTTTTTATTAATAAATATATTTATTTTCTTAAAAACTGGCGATGCCAGTTTGGCTTTTACCAAGAATTAAAGTGTGTATGTTTTCGGCCCCTTCATAAGTCTTAACTGTTTCTAAATTAACAAGATGTCGCATAATATGATAATCTTCTATGAGTCCATTTGCTCCGAGCATATCTCTGCAATTCCTTACTATTTCTAGCGATTTATTGCAGTTGTTTCTTTTGATAATAGATAAAGCATTAATTATGTCTTGATTTTTATCCATTGCTTTTGCTGTTAAATTGCATGCAGCTAATCCAAGATTAATCTCAGTCTGAATGTCTACTAGTTTTTTTTGAATTAGCTGATTTGCTGCTAGGGGTTTTTTAAACATTATTCTGTTCTCAACATAATCTTTTGCAATTATCCAGCATTCCGAAGCAGCACCTAATACACCCCAACTTATTCCAAAACGAGCTTTATTTAGACAACTAAAAACTGAGCTCCAACCTTTAGTATTTTCAAGACAATTAGATTGATCAATAGATACATCTTGCATAATTATTTGACCAGTAGGACTTATTTTTAAACTTGTTTTATTTTCTATAGTGCTAGTTGAAAGACCTTTGGTATCTTTTTCTAAAATAAATCCCTTGATAGAATCAGGTTCTAGTTTTTCATTTAATGCCCAAATTATGAATATATCTGCAATTGGAGCATTAGTAATCCAGTTTTTACTACCATTTAATACATAGCCATTTTGATTTTTTTTATAAGTAGTTTTCATTGAAGATGGATCTGATCCTGCCTCACTCTCAGTAAGACCAAAACAACCAATTTTTATTCCAGATATAAGTTCAGGAAGATATTTTGACTTCTGTTCTTCACTTCCAAATGTGTCGATTGGGTGAATTACCAAAGATGATTGTACGGAGATTGAAGAACGATAGCTACTATCAATTTTTTCAATTTCATAGGCAATTAAACCATAAACAACATTAGATGCTCCAGCACCTCCATGATTTTTTACAGTTGATCCAAGAAGTCCCAGTTTGCCAAATTCTTTGTATAAATCTCTATCAAAATTATGATTTCTATTATCTTTAACTACAATTGGTCTAAGAACATTATTTGAAAAATCTTTTACATTTTTTTGGATTAATTTTTCTTCTGCTGACAGATTTTCAAGTATAAAAAAAGGGTCAAACCAGTTATTTTGTTTCATTGAATAATATGCAATAACACTATTTTGTTATAAGGGAATAGTAATTAATAAATATGAATAAGAAAATTTTTATAGCTTCTGATCATGCTGGGTATGAAATGAAAACTAAATTAAAAGATAATTTTTCTTCATTTATTGATTTGGGGACTAATTCTATTGATAGTGTTGACTATCCTGATTTTGCACACAAATTAACTAACGAAGTATTAAATAATGATAAAAGTTTAGGTATTTTAATTTGTGGAACAGGGGTAGGGATGAGCATAGCGGCTAATAGATCTAAAGGTATTAGGGCGGGGCTAGTAAACAGTGTAGAAGTAGCAAGATTAATTAGACAGCATAACGACGCTAATGTATTAGTTATACCTGGAAGATTTATGGAAGCTGAAGAAGCAATAAATTGTGTAAAAATGTTTATTGAAACACAATTTGAAGCAGGAAGACACAAACAAAGAATAGAGAAGATATGAGTTTAAAATTTTTTAATGATAATATTAAAGATGCTGATCCAGAAGTATATGAAACTCTAAAAAAAGAACTGGAAAGACAACAAAACCAAATAGAACTAATTGCTTCTGAAAACATTGCTTCTAAAGCTGTTTTAAATGCACAAGGCTCAGTAATGACAAATAAGTATGCTGAGGGTTATCCTGGGAACAGATATTATGGAGGATGTGAGTTTGTTGATGAGGCTGAAAACATAGCCTTAGAAAGAGTTAAGGAATTATATAATTGTAAGTATGCTAACCTTCAGCCACATAGTGGTGCTCAAGCTAATCAAGCTGTTTTTTTAGCGCTCTTGCAACCCCATGATACAATTCTAGGAATGTCTCTTGCTTCAGGAGGTCATTTAACACATGGAGCCAAACCAAACCTATCGGGTAAATGGTTTAACCCTATTCAGTATGGTGTTAAAAAAGATGGAAATGATAAAGACTTAATTGATTATGAAGAAGTAGAAGCTCTAGCTTTAGAGCATAAACCAAAATTAATTATAGCGGGAGCATCTGCTTATCCTAGAACGATAGATTGGAAAAAATTTAGAGATATTGCAGATAAAGTCGGTGCGTATTTATTAGTTGATATGGCTCATTACTCAGGACTAATTGCTGGTAAACAATATCCTAACCCTATAGAACATGCTCATATTGTTACCTCCACTACTCACAAAACTTTAAGAGGAGCAAGAAGCGCAATGATTTTAACTAATGATGAAACTCTAATTAAAAAAATTAATAGCGCTGTTTTTCCTGGTTTGCAAGGCGGCCCCTTAATGCATGTAATGGCTGGAAAAGCTGTAGCTTTTGGAGAAGCTTTAAAGCCAGAGTTTCAAGATTATATTAAAAAAGTTATTACTAACGCTAAAGCTCTATCATCATCTTTAGTAAATAATGGATTTAAAATTGTTACTGGTGGGACTGACTCTCATATTGTTTGGTTAGATCTTACCCCTAAGGGTGTTACAGGTGATAAGGCTGAAAAAATTTTAGAAGATGTTGGGATTGCATGCAATAAAAATGCTATTCCTTATGATCCCAATCCTCCTAAAATAACAAGTGGATTGAGGTTTGGGACGGCTGCAGCTACTTCTAGAGGGTTTAATGATAGTGATTTCAGTGAAATCGGTAATATGATATCAGAAGTTCTTGATAATATTCATCAAAGCGAAGATAATCAAAAACAATTTATTTCTTCAATGAAAGATAAAGTAATTAACATGTGTAAAAAATATCCGATTTATACTGAGGCTTTTTAATGAGGTGTCCTTTTTGTAGTAATGAAGACTCTCAAGTTAAAGATTCAAGACCAACAGAGGACAACACAGCAATTAGAAGAAGAAGAATTTGTGAAACCTGCGGATCAAGATTTACAACTTTTGAAAGAATACAATTAAGAGACTTGATTGTTGTAAAAACAAATGGTCAAAAAGAATCATTTGATAGAGATAAAATGTATAGATCATTATCATTGGCCCTGAGAAAAAGAGATATTGAAACTGAAAAAATCGAAAAGATTGTTAATGCAATTGTCAGAAAACTTGAAAATTCTGGTGAAGGAGAAATAAGAACTGCACTTATCGGCCAGTATATTATGGAAGCATTGGCTAACCTAGATCAAGTAGCTTATGTTAGATTTGCTTCAGTGTATAAAAATTTTAGAGAAGTTAAGGATTTTGAAGATTTTTTAGGTAATCTAGAAGAGAAGTAAATTTAAAATGATGTCCAATCATCTAAAATTTATAAATTTAGCTCACGACATCGCTTTAAAAAATTTGGGTAAAACTTTTCCTAATCCAAGTGTTGGATGTATCATATCAAAAAATAATAAAATTATCTCTAAAGGAGTTACAAGCAGTACTGGCAGACCTCATGCAGAAGAAATTGCTCTAAAAAAAGCAGGTAAAAAATCTAGAGGAGCAACTATGTATGTTACTCTCGAACCTTGTTTTCATAGTTCTCAGAATGGTTCTTGTTCAGATCAAATATTAAGATCGGGTATTAAGGAAGTCTATGTCTCATGCATTGATCAGGATCCACGAACAAAAAACAAAAGTATTAGCAAGCTTAAAAGAAATAAAATTAAAGTAATTGTAGGAATTCAAAAAGAAAAAACTTTAAGCACTAATAATTTTTTTTTTAAAAGTCTCTTGAAAAAAAAACCATTCACTAAAGTAAAAATGGCAATTTCTTCTGATTATAAAATTGCATGGAGTAACTATAAAAGTAAATGGATAAGTAATTCAAAAAGCAGAAAGTATGTTCATAATTTGCGTTCTAAAACTCAGGCTATATTAACTACATCCAAAACAATTTTAAAAGATAACCCTAGATTTACAGTAAGAAAAAACAACAAAATAATAAAATATCTTAATGTTGTTGTTATTGATAAAAATTTAAATATTCCTCTTTATACAAAAGTATTAAAAAATTTACATGAGAGAAGAGTAATTATTTTTACATCTAAAAAAAATCCTAAATCACAAAAGTTAAAACAGTTAGGTTGTGAAATTGTGGAAATGAAAAGTGAAAATAATAAATTAAATTTAAAAAAAATATGCTCTCATTTATATAAACTTAAAATATCTGATTTACTTGTGGAGGCAGGAGGTATTTTATTTGCAGATTTAATCAAAAATAAGTTAATTGATGAGATTCATTTATTCAAGGCTCCAATTATTATTGGCGAAAAAGGGATTCCAGTAATTGAAGGAAGTTCATTGAAAAATATAAATAAAAAATTAATAGAAACAATAAAATTTGAAGATAATTTATATTCAAAATATGAAGTAATTTAATGTTTACAGGAATAATACAAAATTTAGGTCATGTAATTAGTTACACAAATGGAGAATTAGAAATTGCCACCCCTCTTGACTTAAGTGATTGTAAAATCGGTTCTTCTATTTGTTGTAATGGTGTTTGTCTTACGGCAACTCAAATTAATTTTAAAAATGACTTATATACATTTAAAGTCAATGTTGGTGAAGAAACTCAGGAGAGGACAAATTTTTCAAATGAAGAATTTAATGAATTAGTTAAAATTAATATAGAAAAATCATTAAAGATTGGTGACGAAATAGCAGGGCATTTTGTTTATGGTCATGTTGATTGCACCACTAATGTTACTAATATTAAAAAGTTGAATAATAGTTGGGAATTTATTTTTCAAAATTTTAAGAATAAAGATAAAAATTTTATCGTTGAAAAAGGTTCTGTTGCCATAAATGGAATATCTCTAACTATAGCAAAGCAAGATAATAACAATTTTTCAATTTCAGTAATTCCTCATACTTATGATAACACTAACCTTAAATACTTAAAGATACAGGATTTAGTAAATATAGAGTTTGATTATCTGGCTAGATTTTCTATGAAGGATAAATTATGATGAATAATTTTCAGACCACCAAAATTTCTCCCATAGAGGAAATCATTGAAGAGGCTAGAAATGGTAAAATGTATATTTTGGTTGATGATCCTGATAGGGAAAATGAAGGTGATTTGATTGTACCAGCACAAATGGCAACCCCAGACGCCGTTAATTTTATGGCTAAATATGGAAGGGGGCTTATTTGTCTGTCTATGACAAAGCAGAGGATTGAAGAATTAAACTTACCTTTAATGAATCCAAGTAATCAAAAAAATGACTTAACGGCGTTTACAATTTCTATTGAAGCTAAAGAAGGTGTTACAACTGGTATATCTGCCGCAGATCGATCACACACAATATCAGTAGCCATTAATCATAATAAAAATAAAAATGATCTAGTTTCCCCAGGCCATGTATTTCCGTTAATGTCATGGGATGGTGGTGTATTAGTAAGAGCTGGTCACACAGAGGCGGCAGTTGATATTTCAAAATTAGCTGGTTTAAATCCATCAGGAGTAATATGTGAAATTATGAGCGATGATGGTAGTATGGCTAGATTACCTGAAATATTAAATTTTGCTAAAAAACATGATTTAAAAGTTGGTACTGTTTCTGACTTAATAAAATATCGGTTAAAATATACTAAAATTATTAATCAAGTATCAGAACGTTTTTTTGAAAGTGACAAAGGTAATGATTTTATTTTAAAAATTTTTGAAAATTCAATTTCGAAAGAAAAACACTATGCTTTAGTAAAAAATATTAAGTCCCCAAATGAATCATACCCTGTGAGAATGCATAAACTTAATATTGAAAAAGACATATTTGCAGAAAAAAATATTTTTGGAGATGAGATTAGCCATTCTTTTGATTTCATAGAAAAGCACGGATCGGGTGCGATAGTTTTGATTAATAATGATATTGCTCCAAATATTTTGAAAGCTTTTGATCAGCGACAAAAACAAGATAACAAACTTGAACTTCGTGAATACGGTGTAGGTGCTCAAATTTTAAAAAATATTGGAATTAAAAAAATAATATTACTTTCAAATTCAAATAAAAAAATTATAGCCTTGGATGGATTTGATATTGAGATAACTGAACAACAAAAAATATGAAAAAGAAAGTTTTAATTGTAATATCTGATTACTATGAGGAAATTGGAAAGAATTTATTAAAAGGATCAATAAATGAATTAAAGTTAAATAATATTAACTATGATATTTTATTTGCAACTGGTTGTTTTGAAATTCCTTTTTTAATCTCAAAAAATATCAAAAAATACAAAGGATTTATTGCCCTAGGTTGTGTTATTCGTGGAGAAACATACCATTTTGAATTAATTGCAAATGAATGTGCAAGAAAAATTATAGATATTTCCAATGAACATCTCAAGCCTATTGGTTTTGGAATTTTAACTTGTGAAAATATCAAACAAGCAAAAATAAGAAGTGATATAAAAAAGAAAAATAAAGGTAAAGAGGCTGCCAACGCTTGCATTAAACTTTTATAATATAAATGCAAAATTCAATAAAAACTAAAACTCGTTTAGCTTATATTCAATTTATATTTTCTACTTTTTTTTCAAAAAGTGAAATCATTGATGAAACTGAGCATTTTCAAAACTATTTTTATAAATTATCAATTCCTTCAATTGAAAAAGATCAAGAAACTATAGTTGATTTTAATAAGAATTTTTTCACAAAGCTTTCATTCAGTTATTTTG
>Ga0209631_10003877_pt1 | contig 16910 bp, 26 predicted proteins | sample COG_08_FD_184752 | JGI IMG/M metagenome (GOLD analysis project Ga0209631, IMG submission 184752) | Pelagic Microbial community sample from North Sea - COGITO 998_met_08 (SPAdes) (version 2) | ecosystem: Environmental > Aquatic > Marine > Neritic zone/Coastal water | place: Helgoland, sampling...
CACGACCTGGCAAAACTGCTAGAGATCGTGCGAAACAAAACAAAAAAGGTTAACCATGCTGACGCCCCCTTCGGGGGGCAAGGAGACAACGATGGGATTCGCGACTATGCATTCCCAATGCGCGGCTTGCACAACTATGATTTCGTTTCACGCAAACCACGTTCCCTCACTCACAATTGACGGATCGAGACGAGCGATATGTCGAGATTGTTTTGACCGATGGAATCAAATCCATCGAATCGATGAAGGTCTTGATCCGATTCCGTTGCACCCCGACGCCTATTCACCGATGGATGAAACCGTACTACAATTAAACACGTCAAAGGAGACTGAACAATGAAAGACTCAATCAAAAAAACGGACACCAATAACCTTGTCGAATCCTCTTTTCTGCGAGTCGGCTCACAAATCTGCTATCACATTATGCCCGCTCAAGACCCAACCAAACACGGCGGCTATGTTCCCTCGCTCATTGTGCGCGGCCAGAAGGGCCACTGTCCCATGTTGGGACGTGGCGACTTGGCAATGCCGTGGGTCTGGGGCAAGACGTTGGAAGAGGCAGAGGCCGCTTGCGAGGCGTACAACACCAAAAGACTGGGCCTCGATTCCGAGACTGTGAACGACATCATTTTGTCAAGCATGGGAGACTGAACAATGTACAAAATACAACATATCGAACCAAAAAACTGGATGAAACCAAGGTTCAACTACCACGAAGAACTTGCAGACTACGTTATGGAGCAAGTTGACGGAATGTCATTCGATGCGAAGGATGACTTTAACTTAGACGCTTTTATTGCGGTGGCTTGCAAGGAACTAAGTTTAACAACCCCTCTACCGGAGAATGATTTTGAAGTCTCATGGAAGTACTACGTCCAGATCGATGGAGCCGGATTTACTTATGACGAGCAAGAACTTCTTAAACTTGCAACAGAGTACAACGTCCCAGATTGGCTGATCGAGAACTTCGATGATCCGCTTCGGGTTGTGTTCACTTACACATGGCAAGGCAGACTTTGCGGCGAACACGAAACCAAGACACCGCTCATTCACTTGATGAATTGGATCGAGCGCGAGTCTGACGGTCATTACACCTTCAACGCTTAGGAGACTGAACAATGACCGCAATGATCTACAAATCAGATGGAACGTCCGAGCCTTACACGGGCGGCGACACTCTTGAGGAGTGGCAAGCCGTGATCGGCGGCGGCTATCTCGAAGCCGTCTACGTTGGTGACAATGTGATGTTTGTCGATGAAGACGGCAGGATGAAACAACTGCCATTCAATTCACAAGCAAGCGTCTTGGCTCAACGCGACATCGTTGGTGATGTCCTTTTCATGGATCGAGAAAGAGCAATCGGAGAACCTGAACTATGACTGAACCAAAACAAAAGCAGTACAAGCATTGGCGTATAGAAGTTCTCGACGCTAATAATGAGCCTGTTGACGTTGACTACGTTCCGACAAAAAAAGAGGCCATGAAAATGGTCAATCGTCTGCTCAAAGATGAGAATCTATGGCAGATAAACCTAGAACATAGGCGCGTCAGATATTCGGAGTTTGAAGACGGTACTACAAACATCCTAGATGACGAATGCTTAAAAAGCGAATTGTTCATCGGCAAGGCAGAAGTTGCCTATAGGATTGAGCGAATGAAAGAAAAAACGAATGAAATCGTTTACGAATTGTTCGCAAAACAATAATTACACAGCCCCGCTTCGGCGGGGCTTTTTTTTGTCTTCGTACTGGTAGATTTCAGCCTCGGTCAGACACTCTGAGCAGTGTAGATTTGACACGATGAACTCGTCACCGTTGTCATCTTCCCCGTCTTGATCTCCACCCCATATCATCGGAGCGCCGCAGATCGGACAATCCAATTTCATTTATGATCCTGTGGCTTTGGTACATCCGAGGTCACATGGGTTCCCATCATCTGGCAAACCAATCCCGCCGCCGCATTCGCATAATCCATGCAATTTTCTGCTTTCCAACCGCGAACCTTCCCACAAACAAACGCCGCGAGAGCGGTATCCCCTGCTCCAGTTACATCAATGACCTCGCGACTTTTCGCGTCTCGGTGAATCGGTTTCTTACGCCGAGCCGAGTAGTGGGTCATTCCGTTTTCACCTTCCGTCACTAACAATTCTTTCAAATCAAACGCTTTAATTAGAGCCTCGGGCTCTTGACCAGTCGCCTTTAACTCAGAGAGATTGGGCGTGATCAGATCAGCCCCCCTGTAAATCTCCCAGTTGGATGTTTTGGGATCGACCGCGATAGGTTTCTTCTGGGACTTGGCAATCTCTATGATGTCTTGCGCTCTGGACTGGAAGTGCTTCCCGTAATCCGAGAAGATGACCCAATCAACATCCTTCACAAAGGACTCAAAGTATTGGAGCGCGGTTTCCAAGTCAGCGCTTGGACACGACTGCTCTTTATCAATCCGAAGAATGTGGTGGTTATCGACCACGAATCTCGTTTTGACTGTGGTGTCGATTCGAGCTTCGTTGAACTGGAATCGTGATAGTTGAGAATGCATGGCGGCAACAAGTTCTTTTGCCGCCTCGTCCTGACCAACAATTGAGATTATCTTTGCGGCAACACCAAGGGCATCCGCATTCAGGGCGACGTTACAGGCGCCTCCCGCTTGGTTTATCTCTCCCGTGATCTTGACGACTGGAACGGGTGCCTCTGGAGAGAGTCGCGTTGCAATTCCATATTGATATTTATCGAGGATTGCGTCACCAATTACTAGGATTCGATACAAACTCTTCCCCCATATATTAATTATACTAAATCGGGTATGTTTTTATGCACGTCCAACGTGACCGCTTTCAATCAATGCGTCATCCAAAACAGACATCGCGAACTCAAACAACTCGTCAAGTTTTTCTCTGATCTTTTGAGACCAACGGGTGACTGTTGACTGGTTAACGCCGTACTTCGCCGCCCACCACTCTGTGGTATGCATCATCTTTTTACCTTTGGCCCAGTGCAATACAATCTCCATGACAAACCAACGGTCTCGTCTGAAAGAATCTGCAATCCACTGGATCAAAACTCCAGTCTCGTAAACCGTGCCGCCAGTGAAGTAAGTCAGAATGACTGACTTGTGTTGAGGGGAGCAACTTGTCTCCATTTTTCTGATAATTAGCGCGGCTTCTGCTACTTTTTCCCACTGGTCAAGTTCTGGCATGAAGTCGCGTCCTGCGCTTTTTTTGCCTAAATCCCATATTGTTGGGGAGTCAATAACGGGTGTGTTAACCCGTCTTAATGCCCATCCAATCGCCTCATAACTGTTTCGAAATCCATTTCCCATAGCGCGGCCCTCCGTAGCCACTCGATAGCGCGTCGATCCTTGACTTGCTTTCCCGTTGCCCTGAGCAAAACGATGTTTGCCAGAGTCACTTCGTTATATTTCTCACAATCCTTTTCAAACCCAACTCCAGATGTATGGCGAGATTTCGCAAGGAACGTCCCGCCTTCGATCTCCATAGCAACGGAGAAATGGCTGTTTGTTTTTTCTGCGCTCCAAAAGAAGTCGAGACGCCACCGTCTTGTCGGATGAAATTTGTATTCGCGTTCCGGCTCAGGGAACCCTGCGGAACGGCATTGGAAAAGAAAATCTTCTTCTAACTTAGACATAAGTTTCTCCAATTTTTTTAATAAAACTGGGTTGTCGTTTTTTGTCTGTTTTCTTTCCGTAATTGAGCCAAAATATGTAAGCCTCGCAAGCCGCAGTTTGTTCTCGACAAAAATCCCAGTAATAGCATTTGTCAGGCAACTCGCAAGGCAAGTTTTCGAGCCCTTCCACAACCTTTGCGCCGCTCATTTCTTTTGAGTATCTTTTTTTCGTTTGATGATTGGCTCACTGCATTCGGGAAAGGCTTCTTTAATTTGCTCAAAGACTTCTGACAGACCCTTCGCTTTCATGTACTCCCACTTCTCCCGTTTGTTGTTGAAAGGGATTAGTCGGTAGTCGTCGCTTTCTGAGGTCGGCGTGTAACCGAGACTTTTTGCGATCTTGTGATCTGGCATACGTTACTGAGCGATCACCCTGCCCCATCTCGACCCAATCGCAAACTGACGGCACCGTTCACACCATGCTTCTCTCGACTCGCCGTCCTGCTGTTTTAAGCCCAATTGATTGAGGCTATCGGCTAGTAGTTTTAAGTGATCTCTATTGAATCTTTTTGTCCAATGCCACGCACAAAAATGCTCGTTTTCGACAGTGATTGCGGCGGGAGATGGACACTCACAACAATGAACGGAAACATGAGTCTTTTCAGCGACATCTGTTGGAAGTTTTTGGACAGCGTCAGCCCAACGCCCTGCATTCAACCAAGTCGCAGGCATTGGCAGACGTGCGACAAAAATGTCGTGCTTTTTCCTATCTTCTGGCGTCGGGTACTTGTCGAAAATCTTCTTTCGCCAGTTGCATTGGTCTTTCAGTGCTTGAATCAGCACATTTTCAGCAAAGTCTTTCCAATCATGTGTCGGAATTCCGGGGTCTTTTTTGAAGACCTTCAGCCAAGCGCGAAGCGCGTCTTTCTTTGCCTGCTTCTGACCTGTGGGCCAGATTGACCACCATTTGTCAAAAAGATCGACTAAGTCTTGTTCATCGATCGCGGCATCAAGCGTTTCAATTTCCATATTTTTTCCATAGGTATCACTGAGACGTAAGGTGATGGGAACGCCGCCGTGCCAGTAATCGCCCCGCGAATTTCCGGTGTATGGAGGGTCGCGCCAACCCCGATGGCTCTTTCGAGTAGCATCACCATTGCGGCGTTTGTCCCGTCTCAGAGGTCGCCACGGCTCACCTTGCGTCTTTTTGAATGGCTTTCTGCGATAAAGGCTCGGGTGACCAATCAACCCCTGCCACTATGTGTCGCGGACATAGATACAATATTCTCTTTACATTTTTATGTCAAGTAAGTATATCATAAGAAACTTACTAAAAAATAAGTGTAAATTTTCCTTGACACATTTTGAGCAACAACTAAGATACAAGATCAACCACGAGGGAATAACAATGCAAAGATTTTTTCTAAATCCACTTATGGAAAGCATTCCAGAATTCATGATTGCAAATCGCAATCACACCGCCAAAGGCGCATGGCGAAGCAATCACCACCCTGCCCCGCTCGGATGTTCGAAGGGCAACACCACCGCGACTGGACGAGCAACGTCTGAGGACATCGCAAGCGGATGGGCGGGACATCTGACCACGCGAGAAATGAAAGATCGATGGGATCGGCGCTCGGAAATTCCAATCGGCAATAATCTCGACAATTATCACGAGAAAATTTTCAATTTGCGATGGTCACGAACGTGGCAACTCAGGGCTTTGACAGGATGGACGCCGCTTGCGGCACTCGACCTTGAGATGGACGAACACGAATATCACTTCAACGATGTTGACCAATTTGGTGCCCCCCATTGGTGGACACTTAGTGAATTTGTTTGAAAATGAAGCCGAAGAAACCGGCTTTAAACAAACTGGAGAAATTAACTACATGAGTACACCATTAGGTGACCGAATCAAAATGTTAAGAGAAAAAATCGGAATATCTCAGTCAGAATTAGGAAGGAGAGTCGATTTGTCACGCGCTTCGATTTCCCAATATGAGTTAGGCGCTGTTAGCGAAATGAAAATGACGCAATTGATAAAGATGTCGAGGGCTCTTGGAGTTGACCCAGAAGAATTAGCAACGGGCGTTCCATCAGCAAAAGCATCACTCAATCGATCAGAGATATCTTTCGTTCCTGTTCTTTCACTTGACGAAATACAATCTTCTGCGAGGGTAAATGTGTTTCAAGATGACAAAAGAAAATTCGTTGCAACGAATCAAAAATTGCACAACGGGTTCGCGATAGAGTTAACTGATGATGAAATGGTTTCATCGGACAGCATTTATAAAATCGGAGGCTTTGTCGTTTTTGATTCTGACGCGAAGCCCGAGTCTGGAGATGCTGTTCTGGTGAAAACCAAAGACTTGTCATACCCTCTTTTCAGATCACTTAGGATTACAGGTAATAGACACCTTTTGAGACCCCTGAATCCGCAGTATCCCGCTATCGAGGCTACCCCAGAAGACTACGAAGTTCTCGGGGTTGCTAAACAATTCACAATCAGCATTTAACAAAACCAAAATTAGAGCCGAGGCATCTCGGCTTTTTTTTGATCTGGGTGTAAAGTAAATGTTGCACATTAATGTAAATGGGTGTATATTTGCTCTATGATTTTTTGGAAAGCGTCTGTCTACCGAGCGTTACATCGGTGGAGTGGATTGACAACCATTTCGATTGGCGGCGCATTTGAAGGGTTTGATAGAGCCCTTCAGTCTCCTCCAGAGTTCTTTCTCCGCGTTTACGCAATCGAGAAAAGTCTTTTTTTTGGGTCAGCGGTTTGTCTTATCTCGCATGGTCGGTCTTTTCTAAAGAATAAGCCGTTTTTTTAGGAAATACCGAGGTAAGGCAAGCCGTTTGATTCAAAAAGAAAAAACATGGAAAAACAATGCGTACAAGAAATACATCCAAAGCCTTGATTGCTGTATGTGTGGTCATTCTGGGTGGGACGACAATCAAATCATTGTCCACCATGCAATTGCCATCTCCGGTCTCAATCTTGGAAAGATGGGAGGAAAAGCCAACGACTCATTTGGGATTCCCCTCCACGTTATTTGCCACAACGAGTTTCACGCCCAATTTCACAAATATAAGGAAGAGCAACACTTATGGCTGATCAGGACAATGGAGCAAGCAATCCGACACTTCGCGCCGACCCGATGAACCTTACGTCGTCTGCGCTGATCGAGATGCTTGTTCTTGAAAACTTCAAAGATTTTTCCGAAATGATTAAGCAAATCATGCTTAGGTTTATTGGCGATCAACCTCTGACCGAGGAAGAACAAATGATCGCGGATTACATCAACAGCGCCGCTTTGGCTAGGGAAAAAGATCGTGACTGATTTGATTTCCGACGAGCGAGTTGAAAAAGCACTCAAATATTTAGCAGAAACAGACCTTCCTGCGGCGCAAGCAAAGGCCCGATCAAAGGCTCTAGAGCAATACGGAAAAACCGTCAAAGCCTTCGGCTTCTTAGAAGCATCTGGGACAGTCGCGGAACGTGAATCACAAGCATTGACCAGTGAACAGTACGGTGAATATCTGGACACTTACGAAAGAGCAGTTCAGGAAGATCAGCACTACGCAAACAAACGCACAACAGAGTCAGGAATTGTGGATGTCTGGCGTAGCGAACAAGCAAATCGAAGACGGGGCAATATTTGATGGATGAAGTTGATGAGGCGCAGATGATAGTGAAGAACACAATTGAACTGATCAACGCGGAACTGAAAGAAGTGATTGCCGATGGTTATGAGGTGGTAAACGCAATGACCCCAGTGTCCGCAACCGATTACGTCTACGTTTTGAAGTGCCTTATCCAAACATTACAAGAAGCCGTTGCCGAAATTAAGAGTCCCGCGATCTTGATTGAAAACAGCGATTACATTGAGGAAAACCGATGACAGATTACTCAGAGTGGAATGACATTGAAGACGAATCAATCACTTTTTCACGAAACATTACCGACATTTCAACTGCGCTTTCTGCGTGTCTTGTTGACCTTAAAGACATTCCAAAAAACACGCAAGCATTTAACTACAAGTATGCCCCCTTGGAGTTGTATACCCCAATGGTCAGAAAGGCTTGCTCAAACAATGGATTGTTTGTCATCCAAAGTCCAAGTAGCAAGCGAGGAATGGTGGGCGTTGCCACAATGATTACGCATTCCTCGGGACAGTGGATCAAAGGAGAGGTATGTATACCGTTCAATCCTGACGCCCACAAGAATTCAATTCAAGCGCTCGGTAGCATAGTGACTTATTTGAAGCGTTATGCATTGGGTTCGATGTTCAGCATCAGTAGCCACGGCGATGACTATGACGGAGTAGAAGTTGCGGTCGAGAAGCCTGTTGAAAAGCCAAAAGTTAAGCCTGCAAGCGCCAAGATGTTATCTAAATTAGAGAAAGCGGCAAACGATGGAAAGGAAGCGCTAACGAAAGCCTTCGCAGATTTGACGCCTGCAATGAAGGAATCACTGACTGCCGCGCAAGTTGCCCAATTTAAGCAGACGGCGAGGGATGCTGAGACAAGAGCATCCAAAATGAAAAGTGGAAGTTAAGTGTGAGCAAGGTTCGCCAGAGTGGCACTTCGCTCGAAAAGGATTGCTTACCGCGTCAAATGCGGGATCAGCCGCAGGACTTCGCGGCTCTTATCTTAGTCGAGCGGCTTTGTGGAGATCGCTAAATGGGGAAGAGCGACCTGTTACCGATCCGATGCTTTATGGAATCGAGCATGAAGAGGATGCGCGTCATGCGGGGGAAATTGCAGTGGGGGCTCTCTCTTTTGCTTGTGGTTTTTTTATTGACGATCACAACGATTGGATGGGCGCTTCTCCTGACGGCATATTCCCTCGAATGGGTCTCCACGAAATTAAGTGTCGTCCTGAATTGCCTTATCAAGACATCTCACCTCAACATATGGCTCAAATCCAAATGCAACTTGCGGTATGCGGATGCGGACGATGCTACTTCCAGTCATGGACACCAAACGAGCAACGAATCTGGCTCGTCCCGTTCGACAAAAAATACTGGGAATGGCTAAAGCCGTTTCTTGAAGAGTTTTGGGAACACGTTACTTCTGGAACAGAGCCTGAAAGGCTGAAACAGAAAAGGCATTACCCCGAAAAAGTGGAATATCAAATAATTTACGAAGGAAAATGACATGGCTTACGAGCATAAACCAAATCGATTCTCAATGTTAAAAAATGGACGGCGTCGAGGCGACACTGATCCAGTCTACACAGGCGACGGGTTGATCGATTTGTCGGAGTTGGGATTGGGAAGTGGAAAGGCAGAGGTGTGGGTGTCGTTGTGGAAAGGTGAGACTGCATCTGGCGAGGTAAGGTTGTCTGGTTCTATAAGAGCGAAGACCCCAAAAGAATTCACTCCTTCTGACAATATCAACAGCAACGACAGCGAATTAAATGATGATATCCCATTCTAAGGAACCAATGAACGCAACCCTTTGCAAGGAAGGTTTCATTGAGCATCGCAAATACAAGGAAGTGCATCTTCCGATCAAAATACTAAACCCCGATCTTTATTGGGGCGTAAAGCCTGATCCGATGTTTTTTAAAGGTCACCAAGTATATGTTTTACCCGGAGGCCGCTCCGTGTATTTTGTCAATGAAGAAATTAGATTCCTCGACTGATCAGAAACAAGCGTGGTGGGAATGGCATAAGGCCAACCCCCACGTTTGGAACTTATTCGAGCGGTTTGCACTCGAAGCCGCTAGAAGTGGTCGAAAGAATTTTTCGCATTGGTTGATTATGAATCGAATCAGATGGGAGACAGCAATCTCGACTACCAGTGATGATTTTAAAATTCGGAATGACTACATCGCGTACTACGCACGACTTTTTATGGCGATGCATCCGAAGTATGAGGGATTTTTCCGAACAAAAAAAATGAAAGGTGAGTCAGAAATTGAACAACAATAAGGTCATGTTCCGTCGCAACAATCCGGTTATTGATACTGGACAAAGCGCGGAACTCTTGGATATCGCTTCATCACAGAAGTATTTGAATATCGGCAGGCGGGTTTTCAACACCCACGTCAGGCCCAATCTGCCTACTTTTCGAATTGGTAAAAAAATTTACTTTAAGAAGAGAGACATCAATGAATTTCTTGATAGAATTGCAAGGGACAACCGTTTTTAAAGTCTCTGGAATGAAAAATGAAAGGACTAGTTAAGCGGCAGAAGGATGGATGTTGGTCTTACAAGCGTTTGGTTAGCATCCCAACAGAGTTGGCAATTGATCCATATCACGCAAGTACGGAGGTAAGAGGAAGTACTTACGAAGAAGATTACGAGGCGGCTTGTGAAGTTTTTCTGAAGGTTATCGCGAAAACAAAGCGACATCTGGAGGAAGGGCCACCTCGACGTAGGTACACATTGCGAGATGGGATATATGAGTATGAGAAGACGAGGAGGACACGGAAGCAAAGGACTGATGTTGGGTTTCATTTAGAAACCTTAGATCGTTTTTTAGGCAACGTTCCGCTTCAACTGATTCACAGTTCTCATCCGAAACTAGAGGAAATGATTCAATATTCAAGGGAAAGAGGCAACTCAAACACAACGATCAATAAAAGGATCGGCGTGTTGTCCTATATTCTTCGAATGGCTTCTAACGAGTTACGCGACGAACACAACAGGGCGTGGATTGACTCTTACACAAAATTGAAAGAACTTCCCGAAGATGGCGCAATCAAAGGCTATCCATTGACTGGCGGTCAAGAACGAGAATTGTTTAAGGCTCTGCCTGAACGCTTCGTTGATCCGGTGATGTTTGCGATTCATACGGGTCTTCGAGATAAGTATATCCGTGGCTTGAAATGGTCGGATGAAATTTTTATCTCAGGCATTGGATCGGTCTTTGATATCGGCAACAAGAACGGCAAGCCACACCGAGTGGTGCTGAACTCAATTGCCGCTGAGATTGTCGAGAATGCGAGGGGTCGTCACCCAGAGTTCGTGTTTACCTATCTGTTCAATGGGCATGAGAACAGACCTTTTGCAAGCCCGTTCAATCGACGGGCCTTCCAGAGGGCTGTAAAGGCCGCAGGGCTCTCAAATGCCAGAGCGGAGGGCTACCCTCTTAGGTTCCACGATCTACGCCACACGTTTGCCACACGGCTCAAGGCGATGGATGTTCCTTGGCATACGATCCAAGATTTGATGGGTCATGCAAATGGGAGCATCACAGCCCTTTACACTGGGTTGGAAACAACCCGATTATTGGAGGCATCTGAAAAATTAGTTGAATGGTACGACGTTGGCCCCAGTCTTTTTGTTAGACGAACTGGACAGCAAACGTCAAATGAACTGCGGCACAGGGCTTCGTAACTCATTGATTTTAAGAGTGAGTTACAGTCGTCAGAGTCCGCAGTCCTACCGTTAGACGATCCCCCATCTAAAAAGAAAGTAAAGAGAATAAAATCATGCACTTAACGACTTTATACGGTTGTCAATCCCATAAATCAGCATGATATATTTGCTTTACAATCTGTACAAACGTGTACATTTATGTACGTTGGAAGGTCGCATAAGTATACTCCCCCTCCGAGTGGGGGGGAGACTTTAAACCTCGCAGAGCCATTTCGGTGGTTGGTTGTGGAAACCCTCCCACTCACCCCTTATTCCCACCAATAATGATGTCCCAGTCTATCTCTGAGACTGTCTCAGCAGATGAGTCTTTTACCTCAATTTCCTGCTCTGTTTTAGAGGGGATTAGGGCTGTTGCAATCCTAACGTAGGTCGATGGGTCTTTCTGCCGAACCTCGGCAATCACTGAATCTCCATACTGCTCAAAGTCTAAAAGCATGGCATCTGTAAATGCTTGGGAGAACTTGTTTCTAGAGCCAATCCTTCTTCCGGCTCTATTGATTCTCGGATCGTTTTTGACAAACGGTTTGCCTACAGGAACTTTCTTCACCAATAAAGAAGCCGCCTTGTCGGCGGCTTTTTTGACTGATTTTTCTTCTGTTTTTTTAGCCATCTTTAAACTCCTCTGGAGTGTGTTCAGAAACCTCGTTTTTCATTACCCATAACTCTGGTGACGCATCCGAGAAAGCCCCGTTTTGAGACAGCATCACATAGCAAATTGCCAGTTTCGCTCGAAGGCTTTTAGCCCCATAAAGCGCATTCTGAAATTGCGGATTTGTGATGTGCTTTTTTACGGGTAGTTTCATATTCGGTTCCTTTAATTCAAAAAATTCTTCACTCATAACTAAACCCTTTCTTTTTTAAAAACTCGCTTAGTTCCATGTTTTCGTATTTGCGACATAAATACTTAAGGGACAACTCCATAATGTCGTAGTCTCCATCCTCTACATTGTTTAAAACGACAATGCCTTGCCATGATTCTTTTGCTTGCGGGCCAAGATAATGCTCATGGTGCAAGTAACAACTTCCGCATATCAATGCTCTTTGCACCGCTCCTGTTGGGAGCGTCCTTGACGCAACGAACTTACCCTGACGGTGACCTTGAACAAACGACAGACCGACGTTTCTCAAAAGATTTTCTGCGGTTCCACCATATGCACGACCTGTAAATGGAGCATAAAAATAGTGGGTAAAATGAACTCCGGCGATAGCATTTACTTCTTTAAACGGGTGGTAAATCCAACCATCACGATTCATGCTTTCTTCTGAAAGGACTCCATCAAGTACGGGATGGTCATCAATGTATCGGAGCAAACGATACTCATGGTTTCCACCGTGAAGGTGAAAGGTTGGCTTACTCTTCATCGGTTTTAGGGTTTTCCAAAACAGGTTCATTGCATCATTACCTGAATTGATGTCCTCTAAAACACGCTGACCCTCAATCTCTCTTCGACTACTGTAAGTAGATAGGGATGGAAAGTCCCAGTGATCGCCTAAATGAACAACATGATCCCCTTTTTTTAAGTAGTCTTTTACCGCTCTAGCAATCCACTTCATGTGGAAAATTGGCACATCCGGTTTAACTTGGGTGTCGGGTATAACGAGTATTTTCATAAAAATGACCACAAGGTACTGATTCCGCGATGGTCTGTATTTCTAAGACCATTCCCATCGGAATCCGGTTAAGTCCACCCCATTGGTCGGTGTCGGGTAAATGCGAGTCCGCCAGTACAACAAAATCCGTTTTCTTTTTTCCTGACGATACAAGATAGCCTACTGTATGGATGACCCAAGGCGCTTTGCTCTTGAACTCACTCCATCCACTAGATTGATCTGCGTCGATCCATGACACTCGCACTACCGAATGGGTACACGTCACGGTTTTTTGGCTCTCGGGGCGGGAATAATCCACCCTATTAATAGAGGGATGATGACAGGCAGGACTAGGAAGGCGCCTAGCACCCATCCTGCAACTTCCGAGAGTTTTCCAAGAAGACTCCATATATCATCAACCTCTGTATTGAGAACTGCTTCCGCTTTCTCTTTGTGTCGATATATGGTCAGAATCGGCTCAATGATTACTTCTCCGGCTAAGTCCCCTGCCGCCGCTCCAACAATGGCGCCGGGAACTCCTGCGGCTACGGCTCCTGCTGTTGCTCCGACAGTTGTCGTTGCTACCTTAGTTGCCGTTCCACAACCAGAGATTGTACAAAAGGAAACAATAAATAGACAGCGAAGCGCTATGTTCATTCTGGTGATCTCAGGCTCGGTAACGGGAATCTGCTAGGGATGTTTTCGCTCTGATCGATCTCGGCTCTAGAGAAGTTAATGGCTTTTGCGATATCAACCTTTGACTGGTTTAACTCGTCCAACTTATCCCGCTTTTCCTTCGGCGTCATCGTGTCGGTTTCGTAGATAAACGAGATTGCTTTGTTAATTTTTTGAATCGAATCGTTTGCCTTGTCGTAGGTCTTTATCCAACGGAACGTATCCATGTTATCCGTCGCAACCCTTGCCGCTTCTTCATATTTAAAATTACGTTTGTATCCGTCATAAGCCGCCTTCAATGCCACGGCTTCATTCATTTGCTCATAAAACAGAGTCATATGTTTGTTATTCCGAGGCGGGAAAGAAGACCAGAACGATCCAATAGGGACAAGCCCTCTCAAGTCATCTGGGACTCTTTTCAATGGTTTAACTTCATCCCCTGAAAAGAAAACTTCGGATAAGCCAACGGTGGTTGCTCCAAGCCACCCAAAGTACCCTTTTATAAGATGATCAATCTGAACGGGAGAAAGATATGCATCGGGGTCTCGTTTTCCTGAGAGAAACTCAGTGACATCTCCTAATAAAGAAGAACCCCGTAGCGCAAGTTCCGATGTATATGGTCGAGCCCGCTCTTCATTGGGTAAATCACTTATCTGCCAAGAAAGATTTTCAATTTGTCGATCTGTAAAATGGTCTTTGTTTCGCCAAAGTTCGAATACAGGTTTCATAATTTGAGGTCTGGCATCAATTGCTAGTTGATGAACTAGGACTTCAAAAATTCTGTCTCTGGTGTATTTGGAGATAAAACCAATGTTTTCGGTTTGCCCACCAAAAGCCTCATCGCCCATTCCTCTGATAAAGTTCTCAGTGATGCGTTCTCCAATAGAAGCAATCGCGCCAATTTCAAATGGTTTTGGAAGAAAGAAAAATCCTTCATCGCCAATTTTAATAGGCCAGTAAGTTTCCTTCTGCCATTCTTCTAACTGATCGTATTCTTCATCACCCTCGTAAGACAGACGCAAAAGAATACTGGCAAGTGTCACGGTTCCAACCACTGCCAACAAACGCTTCAAATCTCCGCCTTTCTCTTTACCTTTACCGGATCGGATTAACTTGTCTAAACCTTGGAGGCGTGCATTTAAGAAAGGCAGGGACGCCATCAACACTTGAGCCGCGACTCCTCTCCCATGAGAAGAAAAGTTAAGAAGGTCTCTTGATTCGAATGACGCTTGCATATGCCCAACTTCTGCTTTGCGTTGCATATAAAGAGATGCGCGGTTTGCGTTTTCGAGTCGGTCACCAACCTCTTGATACCAACCAAACAACTTACCCATCGCTTTTCTTGCCATTGCGGGCGTGTTAAGTAGTCTGGTTTCACCGATATCTTCAACCGCTCGACGTATCGCGGCAGGGTCATCGTTGTAATAACCAAACCTAAACATTGCGCCACCCATCATCATGTCAGCGGTCACGAGGTAATCGTCTCGAATCGCGCTATACCCTTTTGATGCGTTTCCAAAAATGTTGTACGACAACTTGCCAACGCCAACTGACTGCAAAGTATCGCGAATCATGTTGCGAATCTTGAATGCAGGAGAGGCTGTTACACCAATCGTTAACCAACGCTTGAAAGTAGACAGCACTCTGATTGATTTGTTATCAACCCCACCCCATGCCAAAGTCGCCATTGCATTCAGGACTAAAGGATCATTGACTTCATACCAAACCTTTTCGCCTTTCTCTAAAACGAAGACGTACTTGTCCCACTTCTCGTTTTTGCTTTTACCTTTCGAGAATTCCAACTGAGCAATCTGTTTTTTATCTGTAAACCTAACAGCCGCGCCTGCTTTTTCTGCGGCTTGCATAGCGACAACTCCTGCTTTATTTTTCATTGAAGCAGACAAAAGAGATGTCCAGTTCATGGTCATGTTATGCAAGGCGTCGTTAATGTTTTCTTCGCTTCCACGAAGACGCTTAATGACATTTCTAATATTTACAAAATCATGTGCAGGCGTTGGCCCTGCTACTTTATTCTTTCCTTTTTCAGAGAACTCTCGGTAAAAGGGAACATAAAAATCAGTACCAAGATCGGCTCTAACTTCAGGCGTGATGACCCCTGCGTCCATAGCCATATCCAGTACAGATTCCTGCAACTTAGACATTTTTCTCATGGCCTGCTGATAGACGACGCGACGATTTCTTCCGCTCGGCATCCGCCCTTGATTCGGCCCTTGATTAAGTTTTAAACCTTCCGAAATTTCATCTTGAGTAAAATTCTGCTCTCTATCTTCTTTAGACAATCGATTGGCTCTGGTGTATACCATCCACGCCATAAAAGCATCTGACTCACCTTCTAGGTCTTTTAAGACATCGACCAAACCTTCGTTAGAGAAATCTGTTTCATACCAATCAAATTGCCCGTCTCTATAAACAGGCTTAGGTGTCCCATAATTAAGTAAGGCGTGAAGCATTCCTCCTGTGTTTTCTGATAACTGCATCATCTGCCAAGCGCGATTTGCGTCATCGCCCAGAAGATTTTTTATTGGTCGATAAGCGTCAACCCAGTATTGCGTTGCCTTTTCAGCCCATCGACTTCGGTTATCATTCAAGACTTCCATTGCGCTTCTTCTAGCATTTCTTCCGGCGGTCTTGTCGATCACGGCTTGCTCTTCTGGACTTCTTTTGTTCAAAGAAAACAAAGGCCCATCTTCACCAATTACCGCACCACTTCTGAGTTCTGCTTGCGCGTTATCCTGTATCCGAGCAAACTGCTCTTCTGAGCGCTTTCTTAAAGCGGTCAAGAACTGCTCGTAAGACAGATTTTTTGTTTGCGCCTTTGTGATTCCGGCTACGCCATCACCCAGTCCAAACTCAAACTGGAATTGCAGGCCATTGATGCCGTCAAGTTTTCCAGATGAAAGGAGTTTTACGGCCTGATTAATTTCAGTTAGATCAACTACGTCCTGCTTATGTCCGTTGTTATACGAAAGGAAAGGGAATGACCCTGCCGCAACATAAGGGTCTTTAGGGTGATCAGACATCCGTATAACAAGTTCAGTACCTGTTTGGGTGTTCTTGAACATTGCATATCGAGATGTGATTCCGTTTCCTGCACTGACGATTGGGAAATGAACATCAATGTTCTTGTATCCCTTTTTGTAAGCCCGTTCTGCAACCTTCATCATTCCATTCATGTTACGACGCAAGCGCAGTTCTTCTGTGCGCGATAGAACGCCTACAGCACTGACAATGTCGTATTGCTTATGTTCTTCAGTAAGATTGCGTGTTGGGCTTGTGTACTCAGGGAACGCAATAGCAGGAATGCCTAGTTGAGCCTCTTCCCCTTCCATCAACATATAACGAGGAAGTTTTGTTGAAGCCAACTGGTTCTTGCTCATTAGTCCACGCAGTGAACCCTGAACGAGGTAGCCAATTTCCTTTGCATCAATTTGATTTGAGAACTGAATCCCAAGAAACTGGTTAAGAAACTCTTTGACAGCGCGAATCATTCTTTCACGCAAAGAGAGGGTAATGTCACTAGTGTCTTCTGAAATTGCCGCAAGCACTTCTTCAGCAAACTTTTCGCTACCCTCAACCAGACGACCTTTGTAGTCTGACCTGATAC
>Ga0209631_10003879_pt1 | contig 16906 bp, 15 predicted proteins | sample COG_08_FD_184752 | JGI IMG/M metagenome (GOLD analysis project Ga0209631, IMG submission 184752) | Pelagic Microbial community sample from North Sea - COGITO 998_met_08 (SPAdes) (version 2) | ecosystem: Environmental > Aquatic > Marine > Neritic zone/Coastal water | place: Helgoland, sampling...
CGCGCAGGCGCATCGCAACAATTGAAGCCAAACGGCCCAGAACAACGCCCTCAGCGTCGATCAGAATCCATTTCTTTTCAATATCTGCGGGAGTAGCAGAAAAGGTTTTCATAAAAGATCGTCCCATCATTAAGTCACACTTAAAGAAGCCACACTACTTCTTTTCATCGAATGTGGTTATAGGCGATGCGCCGCCATGGTCAAGCTCTATAGGGTTTATATTTTTGTTTAAAAACAATTACTTAAAATATAGGTATCAAAATACCCCAATTTAATTTAACTAAATGTGATCCTGCAACTAGATTAATTAAAGGTTTGTGCGAAAACTCATTAAGGAATGAGGGGTACCTAAGCTTCAAGCTCACTATCCCAATATAAAAAGTCCATCCAGCTTTCATGAAGATAATTCGGCTGGAAATTGCGGCCTGCATTTCGCAGCTCTTCTGCTTCTGGACAGCGTGGTTTGCGCGCCAACGACATTCCTGCGCGCTTTAAACTTTTTGATCCTTTTTTCAAATTACAGGGGCTGCAAGCCGCAACCACGTTTTGCCAACTTGTAACGCCCCCGCTTGCCCGTGGCACAACGTGGTCAAATGTAAGGTCGCCTTTGGACCCACAATATTGGCATGAAAAATGATCCCTCAAAAATAAATTAAAGCGCGTGAAGGCCACGCGCTTTTGAGGTTTTACATAATCTTTGAGAACAACAACCGAGGGTATTCGAAAGCGAATGGTTGGGCTGTGAACATAATGATCATATTCCGCCACGATATCGACCCGATCCATATAGGCAGCTTTCACGGCATCTTGCCAACACCACAAAGATAAAGGGTAATACGATAATGGTCGGTAATCTGCATTCAAAACCAGTGCTGGATGTTGCTTTAATGCAGAGGATTCACGCACAAACTCTGTCCTAAATTCGCCATCCATCTGCCTTCAACCCCTTTTCTCAGCCACGCAATACGCTTTGGCACGCGTCTCTCTACAAAGCAAACTATATATCGCGCATTTTATCTGGCAAGCCCAATATATAGCCTAATTGACGCATAAGGCGATCGCGCCCGGCTTGGGCTTAACGTCAAAAACAGCGTTACAGCCCAAGCTTGTCACGCATAAATGCCAAGGCAACCGACAAACCATCAGAAGCAATGCCATGCGCCGTACCTTTTTGAACATGTGCAAACACATCTTGAAATCCCGCTTTTTGCAGCCCATCCGCGGCTTCTGGCAAAGATGCGATAGGCACCACATCATCTTGATCACCATGGATTAGCAAAATTGGCGGGCGTGATAACACCTCATCCACCAACAGATCAGGCTCCATCAGGCGTCCGGAAAACCCAACCATTCCGGCTATCGCATCCTCTCGCCGCGGGGCCACGTGCAAGCCCATCATCGTGCCTTGTGAAAATCCAAATAACACCACTTGCTCGGGCAACAGATCCTCATCGACCATCAATGCATCTAAAAACGCGTTCAAATCCTCAACGGCAGCTTGCATGCCGCGCATTGATTCCTCTTCGCTGGATTCGTCAATCCAAGGTATAGGAAACCATTGAAACCCCATTGGAATCCCGTTGCATATCTCGGGCGCATTTGGCGCGATGAATAATGTATCCGGCAGATGCTCGCCCAAAGGGTCGGCCAACCCCAGTAAATCTGCTGCATTGGCACCATATCCATGTAAAAACACCACTGCCGAGCGGGTCGAGCCCGATAAAGCTTCTTTACGTTCCGTTTGCAGAACCCGTGTCATCCAATTCCCTCGCGTTTTTTGATGGCCGAGTAATACGCCCACAAAACATGCGCTGCAACTGCTCTCCACGGGCTCCAGTCAACGGCCATGGTTTTCAAGGCATTCGCGCTTGGCCTGTCGGTCATTCCAAACAAATCTTTTGCCGCTTCTTGAAGCGCCAAATCGCCTGAGGGAAATACATCTTGATGCCCCAAAGAAAACATCGCGTATATTTCTGCCGTCCAAACCCCGATGCCCGATATTTGCGTTAAAATCCCCACCACATCTTCAGTTGACGAGGCGGCAAGCGCGTCAAAATCTACATCCGCAAGCGCCAATGCTCGGACATATTTTATTTTTTGACGGCTCAGCCCAACCTCTCGCAAGGCTACATCGGTTGTGCTTAAGATTCTTTGCGCTTGTGTGAAGCCTGCAGCCTCCGCACGCGCCCAAATAGCCGCCGCAGACGCCACGCTTAATTGCTGCGCGACAATGGCCTTTAGCAACGCATCAAACCCCCCTGCCCGCCTGCGCAGCGGAATTGGCGCATTAATCCGCGCCGCAGCGCGCGCGAAAGCCGGTTCCTGACGGCATAAAAATTTTATGCCACGATCAATATCAGCGTCTGATTCAAGCCTATCCATACCCTGAGCAATAGACCATATCTCTGTCAATTGCGCGCTATTTCGTGACCATGATTTTAGGACTGAGGCAAGTTATCGTGTTTGTTATCACTTCACTAATGAACTTGCGCCTACCCAACGTTATGCTCCGCACCCGTTATGAGAAGAAATAGCTTTTTCTGGGCCTTGTTATTTACATTGCCCCCGCATAGCGTCGCGCGAATGGTCACTGTAACAGATGATAAACTCGCGCGGCGCAATTTAACTGTCTTGGTGCTTGCACAAGCAATCTTGGGAAACCAATTGCCGATGGTGTTTATTATGGCAGGTTTGGCTGGGCAGTCTTTGGCGAAAAATATTTGTTTCGCGACGATGCCAATATCCTGCATCGTCTTGGGGGCAATGCTCGCCTCTGATCCTTTGTCAAATTTAATGCAAAAGGTCGGCCGCAAAAAAGGGTTTTTCTTAGGAACTTTTTTTGGAGCCCTGGGGGGGCTTATTGCCGCCTATGGGCTTTATGTTCAATCTTTTGGTTGGTTTTTACTGGCCAGCCTTTGCACGGGTGTGTTCATGGCAAGCCAAGGCTTTTATAGATTTGCAGCGATCGATACAGCTTCGGAAAGTTTTCGGCCAAAAGCAGTGTCCTACGTGATGGCCAGTGGTTTGATTGCAGCGATTATCGGCCCTCAATTGGTAAAGTTAACCGATACCTTTTTTTCCGTTCCCTTTCTTATGTCCTATCTGGTCATAGTGGCCCTAAACCTGATCGGCTCACTTATCTTTTTTGCGTTTCGCAATACAGATTATTTGGTCACTGAACAGGGCGAAGAAAGGCCGCGCAATAGGCTTGACCTGCTGAAAAGCCGGCAGATTTTTGCATCCATCCTTTGCGCTATGATTGCCTATTCAATGATGAACCTGGTTATGACCTCAACGCCTTTGGCGGTGATCGGTTGCGGTTTTAGCACCTCAGATGTTGCCGATATTGTTTCGGCCCATGTATTGGCGATGTTTGTACCCTCTTTTTTCACGGGCCATTTGATTGTGAGATTTGGCGCGCGCAGAATTTTGGCGATAGGACTTGTTATGCTGGCAATTGCCGGGCTGTGCGCGCTTGAGGGCATAGATTTGGGCAACTTCTTTGCCGCGCTGATTATGGTAGGGCTGGGTTGGAATTTCAGCTTCATTGGCGCCACAACGCTTTTATCTGAAAGCCATAAGCCGCATGAGCGCGGCCGGGTACAGGGAATGAATGATTTTTTTGTGGGGGCTGGTGTGACCTTGGCCTCTTTAACCTCAGGCGGATTGATGAATTGTTCCGGCAATTCGGCCTTAGAGGGCTGGGCCGCAGTGAACCTTGCGATGTTGCCGTTGTTATTTCTTGCTGCTTTAGCACTGTTTTTCCTTACGAAAACAGCAAATAGACCAAAAGACTATAAATGATACGCTTACCAGCGCTGTAGTAACGAGCGCCCGAGCAGGCGCACACCCGACAGTCGAACGCCGCGCCGATCACCTCCATACGCAGTTGCCGGGGACCGTCTGGCATAAGCGGCGAGCACAGCGCCGGATTGCCACCCTGTGAGCAAGGCATAGCCAGCCTTTTTTGAAATTTTACCGCGCGCTTTGCGCGCCGAGCGCAATTTTAGCAAGGCCTCATGCGCCAACAATTGAACTGCGTCTTCGCTGGTGTCGGGTATATGTGTTTTTCCTGCCTCGGTCAGTTCCGGCAATGCTTTTAAGTAATTTGCAACACCCGCAGCATAGCCGAAATCGGCCAATACCTGATCATCCGCTGGTCCAAGAGCCTGAGCTGCAACCCTCATCAAACATCCGGATGTTGCACGAATATAAGCCTGAAAATCTGCGTTGGTTGCGAAGGGATCGGGGTAAATATCATGCCGACGCGCCTCAACCACAGCCTTCAAAACCTCAGCAGCGGCAGGGGTGAGAGAGATGGCCAGCGGCGTTGCAACCTCATGCCGGCGCACCGCGCGCCCATCTGAAATTTCACTCAGCACGTCTTGCCACCACTGTAAACGCATTTCGGCAATCAGCGGTTCTTTGGTCACCCAAGGGGCACGTGCTACCTCAAGGTTAAAGGCGAATATTGGAAATAATGTTTTACGCACCTCTAAAGGTGTTGCCATAACAGCGCGAAAACGCTCGGGGTCACCGCGTTCCAATAGGCGCGCGCAGGCGATCACATCATCGTTTAAAATATCCGCCACCGGTTTATGCACCTGCGTGATCGGACGCGGTATCGCGGATCAATTTCCATTGAAAGGCTTCGATAAGCGCCTCAAAGCTTGCATCCACAATATTGGCGGATACGCCCACCGTGGCCCAACGCCGCCCTTGGCTGTCTTCGCTATCGATCACAACGCGCGTGACGGCTTCGGTGCCCCCTTGAGTAATTCTGACCTTAAAATCAACCAGCCGCACATCATCAATCATGCTTTGATAGGCGCCCAAATCTTTCGCCAAAGCTTTGGCAAGGGCATTTACTGGCCCGCGATCCGAGCCGGTTTCATCCAAAGATTCACTTACCGAAAGTTTCTTTTCATCTCCAACCTTCACCACAACCACGGCTTCGGACAGGCTTACCATCTCATTATATTTGTTTTTGCGGCGCTCAACCGAAACGCGGTAGCGCTTTACCTCAAAAAACCTTGGCAATTGATCCAGCTCTTTTCGCGCGAGCAATTCAAAACTGGCCTGCGCCGTATCATAGGAATAGCCCAAAGCCTCGCGCTGCTTGATTACCTCGAGAATTCGCCCCAAGGCTGGATTATCCTTCGCGACGCTTAACCCCGCCTCTTTCAAACGTTTGCGCAGGTTTGACTGGCCAGCCTGATTGGACATTGGAATAAGGCGCGCATTGCCCACAACGCTTGGATCAACATGCTCATAGGTGGTGGGATCTTTCAGGATAGCACTGGCATGCAAGCCGGCCTTATGCGCAAAAGCCGATCCACCAACATAGGCGGCTTGGCGCGCAGGCACACGATTTAAAATATCATCAATCAAACCGGAAAGTCGGGTGAGGCCGGTTAAAGAATGAGGGGACACACCGGTTTCAAAACGACCCGCATAAGGCTCTTTTAGGATAAGCGTGGGAATTAAAGAGGTTAGATTTGCGTTGCCGCAACGCTCACCCAAGCCATTTAACGTGCCTTGGATATGCCGCACGCCCGCATCGACAGCCATCAAAGTGTTCGCCACGGCATTTTCGGTGTCATTATGCGTGTGAATACCCAAATTTTTTCCAGGTATTCCCGATGCAATAACCTCTAACACTATTTCATAAATTTCACGGGGCAACGCGCCGCCATTTGTATCACAAAGAACAAGCCAGCGTGCGCCCGCCCCCAAGGCCGCTTTTAGACTTTCCAGTGCGAAGGCCGGATTGGATTTATAGCCATCGAAAAAATGCTCGGCGTCAAATATCGCTTCGCGCCCTTGCGCCACAATATGGGCAATCGATAGGCGGATCGCATCTATATTTTCTCCAAGCGAAATACCCAGCGCCGTTTCTACATGAAAATCATGGGTTTTGCCCACCAAGCAAACGCTTGAAGTGCCGGCATTTAAGACCGCTGCCAAAACATCATCGTTTTCAGCAGAGCGACCGGCCCGTTTGGTCATCCCAAAGGCCGTAATGGTGGCCTTTGTCTTTGGCAAAGCGGCGAAAAACGCATTATCGGTTGGATTGGCGCCGGGCCAGCCCCCTTCAATATAATCCACCCCCAGATCGTCAAGCGCCCGCGCAATCATTACCTTTTCATCGGTGGAAAATTGAACCCCTTGGGTTTGTTGCCCATCGCGCAGCGTCGTGTCGTAAATGTATAGTTTTTCAGTCGTCAAGCCGATGCCCCGAATTTTTATATCTTGATACGCTTTGCGTCTAGGCTACAGCCAAGTGACGCGGATAGGAAGCCATTACAAAAGCGTATCTAGGCGCTTTGGGTCAAACCCCGGCCCCGCCAAGAGTTCGATACCCGTTTTGCTCATCCGCACTTCGACCCCCGCGTTTTGCAGGGCTAATTTCAACCGATCAAGTTCTGCAAAGTCTTTATGCTGCATTGCTTGCGCACGCGTTGCCTCAAGCAAGGATTCAAATTGTGACAGATCAACCGCTTGCGCCCAAGCGCCCATTGATGCCTCAAGAAGGCCCAACATTTGAGCCCCTGCTTTCAACCCAGACAAATCTTCCTGCGCCAGCAAGCTGTGCAAGCCCGCAATCGCGCCGGCCGTGTTAAGATCATCACAAAGCGGATCCAACACGCAGGCGGGCACAGTCTTTGCCGCCGCAACGCCCGCGGTGAGTTTGCGCCATTTACGCAGCGTTTTCTCGGCGTCTTGCGCGCGCTCTTTGGTCCAGTCCATGGGCTTGCCATAATGCGCTGAAAGAAACACAAAGCGGATCACCTCTCCGGCAAATCCCTGCTCAATCAAATCCCGTACCGTGAAGAAATTGCCCAGGGATTTTGACATTTTCTTACCGTCAACCTGCAGCATTTCATTGTGCAGCCAAACCTGCGCGAACTGGCTTTTTGGATGCGCGCAGCAGCTTTGTGCAATTTCATTCTCATGGTGGGGAAAGGTTAAATCATTGCCGCCGCCATGGATATCAAAGCTTTCACCCAAGAGATCAAGCGACATGGCCGAACATTCAATATGCCATCCCGGCCGACCAAATCCCCAAGGGCTTTGCCATCCGGGCTGATCCCCGCTCGAGGGTTTCCAAAGCACGAAATCCATCGGGTTGCGCTTATAGGGCGCCACTTCGACGCGCGCTCCTGCAAGCATATCATCAATCGTGCGCCCCGAAAGCCGCCCATAATCTGCATAACTGTCAACGGCAAATAAAACGTGACCATCGGCGGCATAGGCGTGTTCTGCGTTGATCAGATTTTCGATCATTTGGATCATTTGTGGCACATAAGCCGTGGCGCGCGGCATATGCGTCGGATCTAGATTCCCCAAATCGGCCATATCTTGCAGGTACCAAGCCGTGGTTTCTTGCGTGATCTGCGCGATCGAGCGTCCTGTTTCAGAGGCTTTGGCATTAATTTTATCATCAATATCCGTAAAGTTGCGCACATAGGTAACATGCGCCTCCCCATATAATCTGCGCAAAACCCGGAACAATACATCAAACATGATCACATTGCGTGCATTCCCCAAATGCGCCCGATCATAGACTGTTGGCCCACAGAGATAGATCCGTATATTTTTGGGATCCAAAGGCACAAAAAGCTGTTTGGCACGAGCAAGGGTGTTATGCAGTGAAAGCGTTGTCATGAATTTACGGCCAATTAGTTCTTTATCGAGGCGGCTTAGCAATTTCATGCGGTCTTGGAAACATAAGAAATGTTCTAAAATTGGCAGTGGTTGACATTTCTGCACGAATAACGTGATGATTTGTGCCCATGGATTGTTCGTAACTTGAGGTTTATCCGCGGGCTGCGGCCTAAAAAGCCCAAAAAATTAAACTTCAGATAAAGATAAGGAATTGGCCCGTGCTGCCATCACAACGTATTCGCAATATCGTGCCCGAAGGCCTGTCAGATGGATGGGGGGTTTTTATGAAAGCCCGCGAAATGATTGCCCAAGGCCAGTCTGTGATTGAGCTGACGATCGGCGAACATGATATAAAAACCGCGCCAGATATTTTACAAGCCATGCAGCGCTCGGCAAACGATGGGCATACTGGATATGCACCGGTGCCCGGAACGCAAGGATTGCGCGAGATCGTAGCGGCCCACCATCAAACGCAAGCTCAAGTGCCAACAAGCGCCGAAAATGTTCTGATCACCCCCGGCGCTCAGGCCGCTTTATTCGCAGCGCATCTGGCGGCCTGCGACCCACATGACAAAGCGCTTTATATAGATCCTTATTACACCACCTATCCAGGGATGCTGCGCGCGCTCAGCCTTAATCCCGTTGCAATTGCCGCCAAGGCGAGTGACGGATTTCAACCAAACGGGGCCAGTTTAAACGCGGCAGCACAAGGCGCTGCATCCTTGCTTATCAACTCTCCAAACAATCCAACGGGCGTTGTGTACGGCCAAGAAACGCTTGAGATAATCGCGGATACCTGTCGGGAACATGATTTATGGCTGATTTCTGATGAAGTCTATGCGTCGCAAGTTTGGTCTGGGCGCCATATCACGCCAAGGTCACTACCCGGCATGAAAGAGCGCAGCTTGATCGTGGGCTCAATGTCAAAAAGCCATGCAATGACGGGCAGCCGGATTGGTTGGGTGATCGGCCCAGAAGATATTATTGCCAAGCTCAGCGATCTGGCCACTGTCAGCAATTACGGCGTGGTCGGATTTATTCAAGATGCCGCTGAATATGCCTTACATTTGGGGTCCAGTGCATTTATCTCTGTTTCAGCGCCATTTGAGCGCCGCCGAAAACTCGCGCTTGAGATCTTGAAACAGTTTCCGCAAATAAACGTCATTCCGCCGCAAGGAGCCATGTATCTTTTGCTGGATATTCGCAGTACAGGCCTTAACGGCGAAGCTTTTGCAATCGCGCTTCTTGAACAGTGCAAAATTGCCGTTATGCCCGGAGAAAGCTTTGGCGCAGCCGCTGCGGGGCATATCCGCGTTGCCATGACCGTTGAAGATGCACTGTTCAGCAAAGCGCTTAAAAGCCTCTGCGACTTTGCAACCAACCTCGCATCAAAATGAATGATGCAGTTTATTCTATCGAAAACTTGAGGCAAAATTGGAAGCGGCTGTGCACGCTATTGGCATTTATAACGCAAAAACCATTCACGCCTTAGGCGAAGATGAGAGGTATCACCGGCTTTTCAATAACGGATGCCTCCCGTATTTCATGGGTTACTCTGCTTTGGCCATGGGGCTGCAAAACCGCCCCAGGAACGTTTGCATTGCAGCAGAACAACAAACCCTTGCACGCATTTTACTTTCCCCAAAAACAGAAGTTACTTTCATTAGAGTATGCAAATTATTGTTTTTGGACGCAATTTTAAAAAAATTTACCCACGTAAAACCAAAAAGATTTGTAAAAAAAAAGCTGAAGATTCAACCCTTTTGATAGGGTAAACACATATTGCTCACAAAAGCGCAGCATCTACCCCAATATGCCTTAAAGTGGTTTAGCCAACCAGCTCGATACCGGAAAAGAAATACGCGATTTCTTCTGCAGCTGTTTCCGGTGCGTCAGAACCATGAACTGAGTTTTCGCCCACAGATTCCGCAAATTCTGCGCGGATCGTGCCGGCAGCTGCATCGGCTGGGTTGGTTGCGCCCATCACTTCGCGATTTTTTGCAATTGCGCCCTCGCCTTCCAGAACCTGTACAATGACGGGCTCGGAGGACATGAACTCACAAAGCTCATCATAAAACGGGCGCTCTGCATGCACGCCATAAAACACACCAGCTTGGGCTTTTGTCATATGGATGCGTTTTTGCGCAACAACACGCAAACCTGCCTCTTCAAATTTTGCATTGATTTTGCCGGTTAAGTTCCGACGGGTTGCATCGGGTTTGATGATGCTGAAAGTACGCTCGAGAGCCATGTTAGATTATCCTTTTTACCAAAGCGGCAGACCCCTTGCCCACCGCCATGAAAACGTTAGCGCCCTAACATGACGTCGCGCTTTTGAAAAGCCGCTTTTGGAAAAACATCACAACAAAGACGGCTGGTTTAAAAAAGCTTTCGATTTGCTTTTATCTTGCGATTTGCAACTGGTGTCTCATAAAGCTGCCTGCTAAGCCACGCGCATGTTGAAAATTAACGATATCAGCTATTCCGTGGAAGGCCGGCTTTTGCTCGAAAACGCAACGGCAATTATTCCGGCAGGGCATAAAGTGGGCGTTGTGGGGCGAAATGGCACGGGTAAAACCACGTTGTTTCGTTTGATCCGTGGTGAATTGGGTTTAGAGGGGGGCAGCATCACCTTGCCCCGCCAAGCCAAAATTGGCGGCGTCGCTCAAGAAGTGCCCGGAAATGAGGTTTCTTTGATCGACACGGTTTTAGCCGCAGATCTTGAACGGGCAAACTTGCTGAAAGAATCTGAGCGGGCCACCGATGCGGCCCGGATCAGCGATATCCAAACCCGTCTGGCGGATATCGATGCATGGTCGGCTGAGGCACGTGCAAGCAGTATTTTGCGTGGGCTGGGCTTTGACTCAGAAAAACAGCAGATGCCGTGCAGCGCCTTTTCAGGGGGCTGGCGGATGCGCGTGGCCTTGGCGGCGGTTTTATTTTCGCAACCCGACGTGCTGCTTTTGGATGAACCAACAAACTATCTGGATTTGGAAGGCGCGCTTTGGCTTGAAAACTATCTCCTCAAATACCCCCATACGGTTTTAATCGTAAGCCATGATCGCGGCCTATTAAACCGATCAGTCAGCACGATTTTACATTTAGAGGACAAAAAACTGCAACTTTATGGCGGCGGATATGACACTTTTGCAAAGACCCGAGCCGCGCGCTTGGCCGCCGCAGAATCCGAAGCCAAAAAACAAGAAACCCGCCGCGCGCATTTGCAATCTTATGTGGATCGGTTTCGCTATAAGGCCGATAAAGCCCGCCAGGCACAATCACGCCTCAAAGCCATCGCTCGGTTAGAGCCAATCACGCGCCCGCAAGAAGCGGCGTTGCGCCGCTTTAGTTTTCCCACGCCCGAAGAGCTATCGCCGCCAATCCTAAGGATTGAAAACGGTATCGCCGGATATGGCGAAACCACCGTTTTATCCCGATTGGATTTGCGTATTGATCAAGATGATCGCATTGCGCTTTTGGGCCAAAACGGTCAGGGAAAATCAACGCTGGCCAAATTGATTTCGGGGCGCTTAAAGCCTTTGGCGGGACAGCTGGTTCAATCCTCAAAATTACGCATCGGCTATTTCGCCCAACATCAAGTCGATGAACTTTATGTTGATGAAACACCGATTGATCACGTGCGACGCCTGCGGCCCTCTAAAACACCGGCGCAGCTGCGCGCAATATTGGGTGGCTTTGGGATTGGCGCAGAACAAGCAGAAACGCTTGTTGGCCGATTATCCGGCGGGCAAAAGGCGCGACTGTCTTTATTATTAGCGACGATTGACGCCCCACATCTTTTGATCCTTGATGAACCGACCAACCACTTGGATATCGAAAGCCGGGAAGCTTTGGTTGAGGCCCTGACCGCCTATTCTGGAGCCGTGATTTTAGTAAGCCATGATATGCATCTTTTGGAATTGGTGGCGGACCGGTTATGGCTTGTGAATAACGGCCGCGTAACGCCCTATGAAGAAGATCTGGAAAGCTATCGCAAACAATTGCTCAGCGCAGATAGGCCATCTAAGAAAGCCCCAAGCAAGGCCGAGCGGCCTAAACCGGCAAGCCGCGAAAAAATACTTTCGCTGCGCAGCGATGTTCGTAAATCAGAGGCAAGGCTGGAAAAGTTAAACAAAATGCGCGATAAATTGGCAATAAAACTTGCCGATTCTGCGCTTTATGACGACACTCGAATTGGCGAATTGGCCACTTGGAACAAAAAATACGCCGAAGTCATGGAGGCGCTTGAACGCGCCGAAGCACTTTGGTTGGCGGCGCAAGAAAAGCTAGAATCAGCCGAAAACCATTAGTTTTAAAGGCTGCCCGATTTTACGCCAATCGCCCTTTGCAAAAAGCAATTGCGGCATCTAAAGCGCTTACAGAGAGCAATCGCAAAGCCGGTTTCAACGATGCATGTTTAAAAGGATATAAAATTTTGTTTGATTTCAGCACCACGCTTTTTATCACATCTTTCGTAACACTCTTCGTCATCATTGATCCGATCGGATTAACCCCGGTGTTTGTAAGCTTGACCAATGGCGAAACCATCGCGGCGCGGCGGGCCATTGCGTTGCGAGCAACAGTGATCGGGGCGGTCATTCTGTTGATTTTCTGCCTATTTGGTGAGTCGGTGTTAACCTTTCTGGGCATTTCGTTACCGGCGTTTCGGATTTCAGGCGGTGTGCTGTTGTTTCTTACGGCGCTTGATATGTTGTTCACGGGGCGACGCAAGCGCCGCGCAGCGCAAAGCGATGCTGAACCGGCAGAAAATGATCCTTCGGTATTCCCCCTTGCCATTCCTTTAATCGCGGGGCCAGGCGCAATTACCACGATGATTTTACTTTCATCAACGCATCCCGATATTGCCGGAACGATCACGCTTAGCTTGGTAATGCTGGCCGTCATCATCTTGGTGTTTCTATGCTTTTTAACCGCGCCTATGATTGAAAAAGCCTTGGGCGACACCGGAACCGAAGTTGTCACCAGATTGCTTGGAATGCTGCTTGCCGCCTTGGCCGTTCAGTTTATCTTGGAAGGGTTATCGCCTGTGTTGAGTGAAATTTTTCAAAAGTAGCGCCGTGCCAAATATCGATTATGCCCATCTCACATATTTAACGTTGCTTACGGCCGTTTTGATCGGGTCGGTCCTGATGTCTCGCACAGGCCTTTGGAAAACGCTCCGTCAATTGGCAACATGGCTTTTGATAATAGCGGGGGTGGCTTTTGCGGCCGCGCTTTGGAGCGATATCCGCAAAAACAGCGCACCTGCAAAAAAACTGTTGCTGCAAGACGGCGCGATTCTTATCCCGAAACAGGCGGATGGCCATTTTCATGTGACTTTAAACGTCAATGGCATAGAGATCCCTTTTTTAATCGATACCGGGGCCACAACCGTTATTCTCAGTCAAAAAGATGCACAAAAACTGGGGTTTGATCCTAACAAATTGGCGTTTTGGGACAGCGCGAATACCGCCAATGGAGAAGTGAAATTGGCCCCGGTGCGCTTGGCCACGGTTGCGCTGGAAAGGCATGTGGATCGTAACATCGCCGCTTATGTCAATGCCGGTAAGCTATCAGTGTCATTATTGGGCATGAGCTATCTGAGCAAATTTTCACGCCTAGAAATCACTCAAGACCACATTTCAATCTGGCGTTAAGCTTCTGCCTTTTTAGTCCATTTTCCGGATTCTTCCGACCAATATTGCGCGGAACAACCAGATTGTGTCAGAGTTTTCCAAAGATCTCGCGCCGCTTGAGTGGCATCCAGGTTATGGCCATCAAATAAGACACAGACGCGCTCGCAAGCCTGCACCTCTGCCGCGCTCACCAAGGCGCCATCTACGATCATTTTACAGCGGACATTATCAACGGGTTCGGTGCTGAGCACGACTGGGCTTTCGCTTGCCTCCGCTTCGCTTTCCAACGCATGTGGCAAAAACCCATCGGTTTGCTGCACCCAAAGCCTTTCATCTAACCATGCCATTCTGGCAGCATCAGTGCCCCGCACCTCGGTACGCCAACCCGCCGCAACGGCCTTTTGCAGCAAAACCGGCAGCGTCGTTTCAAGGGGATGCTGCGTGAGATGATAAAAATATACAGCCCCCATAGTTTATCCTGTTTCAAGCATCTCTTGCACCAAACGATTCAGCGTCATGACGCCCCAACCGGTCGCTCCAGCGCCAGAATGCGCGGTGTCCGACTTAACCTTCGCCACTCCGGCAATATCAATATGCGCCCAAGGTAAATCGTCTTTTACAAAGCGCTGCAAAAACTGCGCAGCGGTGATCGAGCCAGCGGCCCGCCCGCCAATATTTTTCATGTCGGCTATGGGCGATTTTAACAATTTATCATAGGCTGGCGACAGCGGCATCCTCCAAGCGCCTTCTTGTTCGCGCCCTGCGGCCCCCAGTAAGGTTGAGCAAAACTGATCATCGTTGGAAAAAACACCGGCATTTTCATGGCCCAACCCAACGATGATCGCCCCTGTCAGAGTGGCAAGATCAATCATCGCGCAGGGCTTGAAACGATCTTGCGCATACCACATCACGTCACACAGCACCAAACGGCCTTCGGCATCCGTGTTCAACACTTCAATCGTGTCACCCTTGAGGGAGGTCACAACATCACCAGGCCGCATTGCCTCGCCCGAAGGCATGTTTTCCACCAAACCAACCAAGCCAACCACATTGGCCTTCGCCTTACGCTTTGCCAGGGCCAACATCGTACCCGCAACCACGCCTGCACCGCCCATATCCATGGTCATTTCTTCCATGCCAGCAGCCGGTTTCATAGATATGCCGCCGGTGTCAAACACGACACCTTTGCCAGCCAAGGCCAACGGCGCTGCGGCGTCTTCGGCCCCCTGCCACTCTAAAATCACCAATTTCGATGGGCTTTTTGACCCCTGCCCAACGCTTAAAAGGGCACCCATCCCAAGCTCTTTCAGGTGATCTTCATCCAAAATCTCAACTTTCAAGCCATGCTCTGCTAATGACAGCAAATGATCGGCGAATGTTTCGGTTGTTAAAATATTCGCGGGCATGGAGACAAGATCACGCGTCAGACATACCCCGTCGGCAATCGAAAGTGCGGTTTCAAAATCGGAGCGCAAATTGCTCAACTTATCATGCATAACGCGATAATCTGGGCCTTTATCCTGCTCTGCAGACTTATAATTTTGGAATTTATAACTCCTTAGGGCCAACCCTAAGCAAAATTGCTCAGAATGGCGTAAAGCCCCGAGTAAAATCACAGCTGATTTCCCCGATAAACGTTTTGCCAATGCGACGCCGGCTTTGCGCACAATCTCTGGTTTCTCGCCACGTTCTAAAACCACAAGCTGGATTGCTGTTGCCTTTAAACCGCTTGGATACGAGAGCGTAATCACATCTGCAGCCTTGCAGCCTTGAAAGCTTTGATGTTCAACGGCGCGCTTGATGGCGCCCTTTGACATCGCGTTGACGCGCCGCGCCATAGTCGAAAGGCCTCCCTCACGCGTTACCGTTACGACCAAATGATCGGTGTAATCTGCGATTTCATCCCAGGCAGTACTTTCAAAACTAAAATTTCCATAAGGCGGCATGAAGATCTCCTCAGAATTTACAAGATAAAATCGTTTTCCAGGCCTATCTGCATAGTTAACAGTTTTCCCCGCGATCACTTTGAGGTAAACCATGTTTGATCGTAGAACGCCACTGGGGATTTAAGTGTCACGCTTTGACCGTTATTTGTTTTTCCAATTTTTGGTCGTATTCGGATTTTTCTCATTGGTGTTGGTCCTGGTTTATTGGGTTAATACGGCGGTCATTCTGTTTGACCGTTTGATATCCGGCGGTCATTCCGCACAGGTATTTTTGGAGTTTTCGCTGTTAGCAATCCCAAAAGTGATTGCCATGATATTGCCTATGTCCGCCTTTGCGTCGATGGTTTTTGTTGCCAACCGGCTCAGCAGTGAAAGCGAATTAACCGTTGTGCAGGCAACTGGTTTTAGCCCTTGGCGTTTGATGCGGCCTGTTATGGCATTTGGACTGATCGTTGCGCTATTTATGTCAGTTTTAACCCATTTTATCGTTCCGGTTAGCAATGCGCATTTGAAACAACGGGAGCAAGAAATTGCGGGCAGTATTTCGGCGCGGCTGTTGAGAGAGGGTGTTTTCTTACATCCCAGCCCGGGAATAACCTTCTACATCCGGGAAATAACATCGACTGGTGAATTAAAGGATGTCCTGCTTGCAGATCACCGCAGTGAGACCACAAATATTGTTTACAGCGCAGAGACGGCCTATCTGCTGCGCGAGGGTGAGCGCAGCATGTTGATCATGGTCAACGGGCTGGCGCAGAGATACCAGCAGGATACGAATGCACTTTCAACAACTTTATTTTCAGATTTATCCTATGATGTAAGCAATCTTGTCGAAAACCAAAAAGTTTTAAAACGAGGTTTAAGTTCCATTTCGAGCTATGAGATGATTGTTGAACAATCCCTCATTTTGCAAGAAACCAAAACACCTTTGGAGCGCTTACACAAAGAAGTACACAACCGTATTCAAGAGGCGCTTTTATGCATCGTTGCGGCCTTTATCGGTTTCGCGAGCCTTCTTCTGGCAAGCTTTAGCCGGTTTGGATCTGGCCCTCAAATTTTATTGGCGATTTTATTGTTGATTGTGATCAAGCTTACCGAAAGCGCATTGGGAGATCTGCTGCGCAGCAATCCGTCTTATTGGCCCCTTATTTATGCGCCGACGTTGGTTGGAGGGATGATGAGTTATGGTTTACTAGCCTTCGCAGCCAAACCGTTTAAACGCAGCGTAGATTTGACTGATCAGGTTCCCTCATGACGCTTCACTATTATTTCTCGAGTAGGTTTTTAAAATCTTTTAGCGCAGTTTTTGCGGTATTCTTTGTATTCATGTTGCTGATCGATCTGGTAAATCAAATGCGCTGGCTTGATGATAGCGTTTCCTTTCGAAATGTTCTTCTTCTGGCCACTCTGAATACCCCCAAATCAATATATCAAATCCTGCCTTTAATCATGATTATTTCTGCCGTTTTGCTTTTCGCAAATTTGAACAAATCGAGCGAGTTTATCATTGCTCGGGGCGCGGGCCAATCCAGCCTCACAACACTCGCTGGACCGATTTTAATAGCAGGCCTGTTGGGGCTCATAATCATTGGGCTATTTAATCCAATCGTGGCATCCACGTCGAAATATTATATAGATTTGAGAGAAGAATTCGAC
>Ga0209631_10003881_pt1 | contig 16900 bp, 18 predicted proteins | sample COG_08_FD_184752 | JGI IMG/M metagenome (GOLD analysis project Ga0209631, IMG submission 184752) | Pelagic Microbial community sample from North Sea - COGITO 998_met_08 (SPAdes) (version 2) | ecosystem: Environmental > Aquatic > Marine > Neritic zone/Coastal water | place: Helgoland, sampling...
TAAGTTTTTAGACGATTTGATCGATGCAGCTTCGATGAAGAAGTGCACATAGTTTAGATTTGAAGCTGAATTTTCATCGATGCTCGGTCAACTTCGACGTCGACCAACGCCTTCTAGGAAGACGCGTTAGCGTCGTGCTTCGTTGAAAAGTGGCGTGCGTGTGAGGACGACGCTTACGTGCACGCCAAGTGCAACGATAAGGACGTGCCGCGGAACAGTCGTAGTCCAAAAAACGGGAAGCCGTCGCACAGCGTTGTAGTCAGAATTAAAAGTGACAAACGGAAATCGTCGGTGACAATAAGGAAAGTGATGAAGCTGCTGATCAATCAGAAGACGAATAATAGACGATGACGGGCCAATCAGAAGACGTAGATAGATAGATAGATAGATAGAAGGATACACTCGCTACGGCTAACCTATTGATAGGCCAACCAACGGCGTATGTTGTGTTGACAGTACCACACTCACTCCAATGTGCAGGATGAGGATGCAGGCCTGACGGTCTTGCCCGTTTCGTCGTGCTCCGATCTTCGTGGTGCCGAGGTCGTCACCCCGGCCGTCCGATCCAGTGGAGCACACTGCCTTTCTAACCTCCTCTTGTCGCCCTGCGACTCCTTTGTTTTCCTTTTCACCCCCCTACCGGTCCCCGTGGGTGCCCGGTCGCTGGCCCGCCTGGGCGGGCGGGTCGCCCCGTCCTTTGACGGAGGCGCGAGCAGATCCCTTGGGGACCCATGGTCTCGGCTTCCAGCTTCCGCCTGGTCTGGCAGCAGTTCGCCGAGTATTTCACGCAGACGACCTTGAGATTGCGCAGGAGTTGTCTTGCTAAATCTCCTTGTAGGCCCAGCGCACGCAGCGTCGCGAGTGCTGATTCGGGGACGTATCCCCACACACCGAGCGCGAGCACCCGTACCGTGACTTTGTTGTCGTCAAGGCCCGTGTGGGCGGAAGATGTATAATAGTTACGCGGTCGGAAAAAGTCGGGAAGTTCTCCAATTTTTTTCGAAGCTCGGAGAAGCTCGACGCATCGACTGGTCCATACAAGCCTCTTCCATGGCAGTCGGCGGTCCTTAATCGCTGGAAAGCATCAACAGGAACGCTTTCCTGCAGCGAGGACCTGACCTGCGCCATAAATTCCGCGATGATGCCCGTCTTCCAACTGGCATGTCGCCATCTCGTTGAGCCGGACATGAGCGGCGATCGCGACGGAAAGGTCCCGGCGGATCGACGACCATCGCTCCTGCCCGAGAAATGGCAACGTGGACTTGAGGATGACATCATCATTCATTTTTCACGGAAGGATTCCGGCAGCAACGGCATCGTAGCCGCGTAGCGCCCCGTCCGCCGCGCGGCCTCGACCCTTCCTCCCGAAAATTGTATGACTATTTTTCTGAGGCGATTTTGGTGCCGAAAAAGGCTGCCCCACCAAAAATCCCGGCCATAATCTAAAATCTTATACGGAAATCCATCTATTGCACAATTAAATTAAGGCGGTGTGACATTTTTTAAAAAACTTTCAACTATATGTATGTATTTAATAAATACCTTGCTTGTATTACGAAAACTGACTCATTTAACACTCCCTCCTCCGTGCGTGACAGCCACGGGTTTTTTTCGTGCGAAAACCGGTCCCGTCGACGTTGCGCGGTCGGGAGGCCCTCTCACGCGCATTAAACCGCGCGCTTCGCGCGTATGAGTGCGGTTAGTGCTTACATACTGTGGCATTCCTGCGACGCGAGGCTCAGATCGGTTGTAGGTCTCCGCGTCGGAGCACCACGTGGTCGCCAAAGGCGCGAAGGGCGTGGTTTTCTGACTCCGAAAATAAGCTCAAAAAGACCGGGGCTGTCACGGGAGCATTAAAGTTTCGTACGTATGATAGCAGTTTTTATATCAGATAGGCTGTTTTTCACTGAGCCAAATGAAGTAACACTTACTAAAACACTAAATTTTAGCATGTTTTTAGCATATTTATAATACTTTCTACTGTACTCTTATTTGGTTCACCTCGTGCAGGTAAAAGAATCATCCGGTTGTCACGCCGGTTCCAGTACCGACAGCGCATTTACACACAGTAGCCGCGCGTGCAGGTGTCGGCGGACTCGGCAGCTCAGACGTGACGCCAGGAGCGAGTACTTTATGTTGATTTGCCGTTGTTGTGCAGCCGCGGTTTTTTCGCCGTCGCGTTTGTGGTGAGGGCATGGGTGACTCATCAATTTCCCTTCGATTATGCGACCTGTTCTCCACGATTACTCTGCCATCCACTGAAAACTTGGATCAAATGGAATCCGCCCTTTGTGTCGTCGGCGGTGCAAGCGTCGCAAGAATACTACGAAGATCCTTCGATATTACGCTGGCTTTGCGCACCTGCTTTCAGGAAGGCGTGCAGGATAATCGGCCGACGGCGAAAGACTTGGTTATTATAAATCGGGACACTGCAAAAGCGGTAGACATAGCTTGGGAAAAGCTACACACGGGAGTGTGGAGTGATGCATGTCTTGCATGGAGAGAGCTTTTTGTAGTCGGAACGTTGCTCTTCGTTTTAACTGGCCTAATTATAGACGTCGTCGAACCAGGAAGTAGGACTTTTTCACTTGAAAGCTCAAGCAGGGTACAAATTGCTGCTTTGTTGGGAGTTCCCGAGCACCACGGGTTGTTTCAAGCTTCGCTCGAGCAAGTTTTGAACGCATCTATTGGTGAAACTCCCGCTCAAGAAAGGAAGCGTTATATGCTGGCTCAGGTGCTAGAGCCATGGGTGATTGGTTGCAAAAGCAATGGCATAGCTCCTGCTAACTTCATGAGGAAGAGGTTTGGTCCGCGGACGCCACATCTACCTTCAGGGTCACTCATTTGTGGCACTACTCCGGTTAGACGGCCAGTTCAGCATTTAATATGGCCTCCTTCTGGGTGCGCCGAAAGCCGTAACACCGCTCCCGTCCTTAAAGGTCTAGGAAGTGCACCTTTCGTTATATCAGGGGCTGGTGAGGGATGGCCAGCTCTGTACAAGTGGCGTGACCCTGAATACCTTATTCGATTCACAGATGATCGAGTTGTTCCCATCGAATGTGGTGAAAACTACTTGCACTGCACCTGGACCCAGAGACTTATGCCAATGACTGAATTTATGGAAAACTATGTTAGACCCTTCAAATCCGAGCAGCGGGCATGTAGTGTTGCTCATAATCTGAATCGGCGAAATAAAATACGGCCGGGCGCATTGCACACGGGCTGGCAGCGAAGGGAACCACAGGAAAGAACGGACAAAAATATGTCAAGGAAGGGATATTTGGCGCAGCATGACATTTTTTCACAGGCTCCATGTCTTCTCAGCGATTTTGACTTCCGTAAATTCTGTGCTGTAGGAAGCAATACCAGAGGTTCTTTCTCAAAAGTATTCGTATGGATAGGACCAGTCGGCACAACAAGCCCTCTACACACCGACCCACATGATAACTTCTTCTCGCAGATCGTCGGCTATAAGTATGTCCGGCTGTATGCTCCAAGCTGCGAAACCACGTTATATCGAAATACAGTAGCCAAGTTTTGCAATTCGAGTCAAGTAAAACTCGATGAACCTTTGATGGAGATGGTTTCCAAGTTTCCTGATGTTTTGTCTGCCCCGTATGTTGACTGTATTCTCGGTCCCGGAGACATATTGCATATCCCACCTTTGCATTGGCACTATGTTCAGTCGCTGACAAGCTCAATCTCCGTGACAATGTGGTGCTGCCATAGACAAGTTTCTCGCATCAACTTTCGAGCTTCAACTTAGAGTTTATTCAGCAGATCTCCACATTCAGCGGACCCAGACAACTTCCAGCGAGCGGCGTCGCGGCGGTGGCGTGTGTTTTGCTTGTCGACACATTTTAGGATTCACACAGCCTCGAGGTCATGTATTTGTGTTATTGCAGATGTTCCTAAAGAGCAGGGGTGGGGGAATTTTAGCAGTGATGTAAAGATATCCTTTAAGCACCTTATTCAGTACAGAAAGATTCAAAGTTCGGCAGTAGCACACATACGATGAGCTTGCTAAAGAAAGAGAGACCATGAACGAATAGGTGGTGTCAAGAAGACACCGTGTGTGAAGCAGCCCGAGGTTGGAACTATTACTTCTTCTTGGTCGACTTCTTCGTAGCCTTCTTGGGCTTTTTGGCGGCTTTCTTGGGCTTCTTGGCAGCCTTCTTTGCAGCCTTCTTGGGCTTCTTGACGGCCTTCTTCTTGGGCTTCTTGGCAGCCTTCTTTTTCTTGGGGGCGGCCTTCTTCTTAGGCTTCTTGGGTGCCTTTTTCAGTGCCTCGCCAAGCTTGTAGGAAGCCTTGACCTTCAGAAGCTTGCCGGACTTGACAAGGTTCTTGAGCTGGGTGGAAAGGATCTTCTTGAAGTTGTCGGGAAGCTTGTAGTTCGCCGCAAGGTACTTGGCAATAGCAGGGACGGAGGATCCATTCCTATCCTTGAGGGCGAGGATGGCGGCCTTAACCATATCCTCATACTTGGGGTGCGCAGCGGCCTTAGGGGGCATCTTGTAGTTGTTGTTCGTGTTTTGAATGGCTGGCACAGATGAAAACTACACTCTTTTAAAGTCTCTGTCGTAAATTTGGGCAGTCTCAGTCCTCTGAAGTGAATATGCTCTAATCGCAGAAAATGAAGCTTCAAACGCTCGAATAAGAAGTTCAAAATTCGAAGTGAATCTTTCCGTTTTCAATTAATTAACCCATTCAGACGATTATTGATCAAGGAAAATAATAATTATTTTGGCCAATCAAATGATTCAGTTCGTACGGATAGTTGAGTGTTGCCACGGATACTATTCGGACCCCCATTCTTCAGAGGTACCTTCGTACCTTCGAAGGTACCTTCGAAGGAATCTCCTCGCATTGGGCTACTTGAACGTTATTACACAAATAAAGCATTATTGGCCTTACCTGAACGTTATTACACAAATAAATAAATGGCATAATAGGATAAAATAGATACATAAATCTCGATTTGAGTATGTGTTGATATATATTGTTAGCTTGTGTGATAATATATGAAACTTTATTATTTATCACCTTCGAAGGTATATTGAATATCATATATATTATTATGACATTGGAAATTTACAAAATATGATTAAATCTGACTGTAATAAATAATAGTGTGATAGACGATGATAAGACATACAGATCCATGATATTTATTGGCTGACAGGACCTCTACCGGTCGAGCTCGCAACAAGCCAAAGCTCGCAGCACGAAAGAGAAAGGAAGACTTTTTTACGGAGACTGTCCGAACTTAGAAAAAAAGAGGACTTCAAGTCATCAGCGGTTGTGCTGTCGTGCAGGAGGAAAAGACGAGGCTAGTGCTCCGTATTCTCCTCGAAAAAAAATAAGCGATGGACGTCGCGCCGCTCTACCTGCAGGTGATTAGGAACGTCGTTGAAGGAGTTAGGGCGAGTAAAGCACCTCTGATTCCCGATGATATCTTTTTCTGAACGGGATATGTTTTAGGCGGATTTTAGCACAGAGCAACTTGACGAAGCTGCATTAGATAGACTAGCTAAGGTATCACAACGTTTCTTTCGTGTCCGACAGAGCATTTCCTCTGATGTCGAGAAATTTTCTCTTAGCTCTGGGAACAAAAAGTCTTGGAGTCCGGCTTTCTTCGCAGCTTTGACCCCGAAACTGACACGGAGGTGCGATACATATTTTTGCAGCGCGCAGCCTTGTTTGACGCAGTACCGGTCATCTCGCTCGTGACTTTCTCATTGGTCGCATTGTGCAGAATAAAAGAAACGTTTGTGATGTGCATGAAAAGCAATCGTTCGCCGCAAAAAGCTTGATCGAAGACGCAGCAAAGGCCGTTGAAGGAAAAAGTATGCAACCTCCTGACTTACCGAGTCCCGTCAAAATCTGTTCAAGTTGAAGCTTCATAATGAGACCATATTCCTTCCGCAACTGACCTGACGACAGAAGTGGTCAATGACGATGAAGTCCTCAGCTCAGACACAGATGATACAGAAGAAGGTTCCCATCAACACATGGTTTAGTTTCAGTCCTTCAAACAAAAGTTTTGCAGGAGGTGATAATGACAGCGACTCAAAGAGCTTGAATCTGATTTTAGCACAGTTTGAGAAGGTGGCGCGAACTAAGAGTAAGTGGAAATGTACGCTGAAAGAGGGAGTCATGACCCTCGATAACAGAGATATTCTATTTGGAAGGGGAACTGGAGAGTTCAACTGGTGAACTGCTCAACCTGAGCTCGTAACACAGTATGCACAACGTCGATTGCAGCTTCAAATACAGCTTCCAAATAAAGTTTCAAAAAGATGCAACATGGACGCATACTAATTTAGGGCACCGTTTCGTAGGCAGTTGAAACCGAGTCGTTATCACCATTGCGTATGCTTGTTTGTGATTATGTGCGTGTCAGCTTCGCTTCCGTGGCAAAGTGAAAGGTGGTACAAGATAGCTTGACATCAAGAAGCCCATACACAGTACTACCTTCGCCCGCAATGAACGCAATGAAGACGATAAACATGAGCATTGGTACAGTTTAGGGTCAGTGCATGCTTACCTCGGCGATAGGGGTAACCCAACCATATACAGGCCATAATACAACTCCAAATCTGGAAGCAAGCAAAGCTGAAAATGGCCATTAACAGGTCAAACACTTTTAACACACCCGGTACACGACACAATCCCTAGGAAACAAGATGCGGGGACTGCCCAACTTGCTTGGCTTTCCCATTTCGAGCCTTTTCGATGAAGATGATGGCGATGTATGAGATATATTACGATCGTAATGTTTGCGGAGAGTGCAAACAAAGCCAGAAGAAACCACGATCTAAGAAAAACTTGATGACGAGATATTGTGAGACGTTTAACTGAATCGAATCACCTGACTGCCGAGTAACGGCGATACAACCAAATCGCGAGGTTATTCGTCCCATCGCCAAACCATATCATCGTCACCGAGACAATAAGCCAAATTAGCCTTTCGACTTTTTCTCGGATCTTTCGCCGACCCTTGGCCCGTTGTTGGTCGCTAAGAAAGTTTTCGAAAAACAAGCCGGCGGGAACAGCGACTCCATCCCTGGCCTTGAGCCGAGTGTATCTCATATTGAATACCTGTGACAGGTACACTTATGCGCTGGAATCGCCCTAGAAAAACACGAGTTTCGTATGCAGCCGATACGTTACTTTGGTAACCCGTCGACCATATCCAGTGGAGACGCCAGTCGCTCGTGAGCAAATTAATAACATTCGTGAACGACAGAAGATTCTTCAGATATAAACGATACCAGGTGCACCGGACATGTTTTACAGTCAAAAATTTTCCGAAGTGTGTAGACCAAACATCACGGTCTATTCGTTCCATACATACATTGTTATCATTTTTCGTTCCAATCCAATAGTTTTTCTTTTTCTTTTTTCTTTATCTTTTAACTCGTAAATCTTGGTTTAGCCTTCACCCACGTCACTGAATCCAAGATAGAGTCCTTTTTCACATATACTCGATCCAAGCAAGATCTGGTATCGTTAAAACTACGTTTGAAAGTCGAATGAATTTTATTTTTATTGGCGTTAAGATTGTAAATGTATTTTTTACACCCAACCGAACCCTGTTGCAAACCCAAATTAAACTAACCCTCGACCACGGGGGCAATAGTTAGGCATTACAACCCCATGTTTAATATACAACATTATTAATGCATACTACAATTAACCATCCCTCTGAGGCTATGCCGACCCACAATCGCGAACCTCCGTCCCTCGTTCGATCCTCTGTAGAATTATTATCATTATTTAAGAGTTCCCTTCGTACCTTCGAAGCAAGGTACCTTCGTACCTTCGAAGGTATTATTTTCCGTCTAACTCTTGATGAATAATGAATGAAGGTCAGATGATTTTTTTCAAAAACACAACATCAGATGCAGGACCCGAACCCTTCTTAGAGAGAAACAACACGCCCTCATGGATGAAGGACAGTTGTATTTGAGACAACGTTTCATTGACTTTCTCGATTCGCCACTCCTCGGAAACTATCATAAAGTCATTGAAAAGCTCGTTGAAGGTAACGAGAGGCGTTTGGCAATCGATTTGAACGCGCTGCGGCAGTTTTCTGCGGACTTAGCTACTGGGTATGAGTTTCCTGGTTATCCCGCAACATTTCATACCCGCATGCCAGCAACAATTTCCTTTCCAGGCTACTTCGAGACCCGGGCGACTACTTGACAGCTTTGAAGCATGCAGTTGAGGAGATAGTTGGTGCCATAGACCCGAAGTTTCTCAGGCACGGAGATATCCATGTAACTCTCACGGGCGGGTAGGAGGAGAGCGCAAGCTGCATGACTGCAAAACTAATTTTTATTGGCTCGATAGTTTCGGATATCACCGCATTTCACCTCGTGAGCTCCTGTCGCCATTTCTTGGGAAAATAGTCAGCGTTGAGGGGGTGGTGACAAAGTGTGCGTCTCCTCCTGCAGTTCGTAGAGCTTCCTCAGCTGAACCAACTTTGAACTATTGCCAGGCTCCTGTGTCCGTCCGAAAGTCGCAAGAACTACTCACTTTTGCGAAGCTACCGGGTATGACGCTAGTTTATGTCAACGTTTTCTGCCGCTTGATTCGAGGTTTGTCGCAGGAACTTCATCACCCGGGAATACAGAGATGCAACTTCTTCGACGGGGGCGCCAACAAGCTCCGTGTACCCAATAAGGTCTCAATTTCATTTATACCGTCTCATAGGATTTCATCTCAGCCTAAGCATCAATCTCGTCGCCTTTCCGCCGCAGGGATGAGAACGGAAATTTGCTAACAACTGAATTCGGTTTATGTTCTTATCGCGATCATCAGACCCTTAGCATGCAGGAAATGCCTGAAAATGCCCCGGCCGGTAAGGCCAGTTGTCTGCCCTTAAAATGTTTCGTTACAAGACACCGTCTCATCAGGTCAGCTTCCACGTTCCATCGATGTCGTTCTCGAGGACGACTTGGTAGATCTGTGTAAGCCAGGTGATCGAGTAAGCGTTGTCGGTATTTACAAAGTTAGTCTCTTTATCTTCCTCCACAATCTGTGTTATTCAGTTCTGTCTTGCTCAAAGGCTATCCCTGCGAAGTCGATTGGATCAGGAATGACAGGGGTATTCCGGACCGCTCTTGTCGCACTTAGTGTCTATCAACTCAGCAAAGAAGTCGCAGCACCTTCCTTAAACCACGAGGTAAGCGATACCAATCTTCATGCCATCTGCATATCAAAGTTTACTCTTCGGTTTCATTTCAATACACAATTATTTTTGATGCGGTGAACTTTATGATTAGGACATACAAAGCATCAACGAGCTTCCAAGGAGAATGAAGCCCGACGGGTTGCTTGAACTTCTCGGTCGATCATTCGCTCCATCTATATGTGGCCATGATGTATGTCCTTCATATTCTTTTGTTACTCCTTGGTTTCGACTGGTGCTGCTAATTTCCAGGAGATCAAAAGAGCCCTTGTCCTCCTACTGTTCGGCGGCACAGAAAAGAACCTTTTCAATGGAACACATATTCGCGGAGATATCAACTGCCTGATGGTGGGTGACCCATCCGTTGCAAAGTCTCAACTTTTAAGATGTGTTCTTGGCGTGGCTGCATATGCAGTTAGGTGAGCGCTGCAATTTTCTGCAACAATGTAGCAACGCCCAAGATCTCTCTTGATATTTCATACTTTCTGGCAGTACAACTGGTCGGGGATCTTCTGGTGTTGGTCTCACTGCTGCAGTAACTACTGACCAAGAAAGTGGTGAACGGAAATTGGAAGTACGATATGCTTTATTCTCTCAAAATTTGTAAGAATCACATTTCACTCCTCGTCCAGGCAGGTGCCATGGTTCTCGCAGATAGAGGAGTGGTGTGTATTGACGAGTTTGACAAAATGAACGATGCTGATAGGGTTGCAATCCACGAAGTTATGGAGCAGCAAACTGTTACGATTGCAAAGGTGAAATCTGAACGTTGAGACTGCAACATCCTCTCTTTTTAAGCTTTGCCACCACGGTGAAGTAGTGAAATCATGCCTATTCACACCGTTAACTTGATCATGTAGGCTGGCATTCATGCCTCACTAAATGCTCGATGCAGTGTAGTAGCGGCCGCAAATCCAATATATGGCAGCTACGATCATAGCCATGGAATAACGCGTAACATCAATCTTCCAGATTCTCTCTTGTCTCGCTTCGACATGCTGTTCATTGTTCTCGACAGATCTGATTCGAAGGTGATTGATTTTTTCCGGGTTTTATGTTTCGTTTTCTTAAATTAAAGCGACTGAGCATAGGTTGATCGGGCCATATCCTCGCATGTCCTTGACATGCATTCTCGCGAAAATCCAACATTATCTACAAAATCTATGTTGCAGAGAGATGCTACACTGACACACGGCAAAAATGTGAGTCACAGAAATTAATGTTGTGAAAGTACAATGAAGTGACATTGTTTCCAGGACTTCGAATCAGCCATGTACATGGCTCATAGCTCCTTTGGAGAAATCTTGTCGAAACGATTTCTTCAGAAATACATATACTACGCCAAACACAGACCTTGGGAGCCTATCTTAACACCTGGTGCTGAAAATTTCATTGCCGAACAATATTCTCGATGGAGAGTTGACAAAGTAAGCATAGACGAACCACTTGTTATTCTCAGCTGATGATGTGATGATGTTGCGTTGAAACTTTGCAGGCGACGGAGTCGAGAGCTCGAAGAACTCTACCAATAACGGCAAGGACCTTGGAAACCATGATCCGTCTCTCAACAGCTCATGCCAAGATGAGAATGTCAAAATCTGTTGATGCTGTCGATGCGTCCGTCGCAATTGATATAATGCGATTTGTTGTCGAGGCTGAAGGCATAACTACGAGCAAGGCTGTTGAGACGGGTCGAGCAGATCTCAACAAGGGCGAAGGTGAATATTATGCGCAGTCATCTCAATGAATGCGGAACTAAAAGTGATTTCCGCAGCCACAAAGTCAGGCGGAAGCTGCCTTTCAGGCATTCCCGTGTCAAAGTTGTCAACGTTTCAGAAGAAATTTCAAGAGTATGTCGCTTCTGTTCAATGGTTATCAAACCGAGTAATATCCACTTTATTCAGATTAATGCTTCATCGCGAGACCATCCTGTTGCAAGATCTTTATCAGGAAGCTTCGAGCTGGCTCTCTGATGGCGAGTTTTCGATTGGGGAAATCAGAACAGTGTTGAACCATATGCAGGTGTGCACAATCAATTCAGATGATGTAGCGAAACAAGTGAAACTCACATTTACAGGCTCGTGACAAGCTCATGATACACAACGACACCGTTCATCTTATTTGATATACTATATGTTTTTTCCCTCTATCTTTTCAGCGGTGGTCTTGTAGGATATTGAAATGAAACATGGCACAAATCACCATTCTCACTGCTGCCCCACGGCTTCCTTGTCAACCAAACACAAACACCTTGCATCGTCCGAACACGTTAATTCGAAATCGAAAGTTTACTGTTCTGTCAGTGATGATGCGTGCAAATTTCCATGGACCGTGTCCAAAATATCCTGCACTTGTTGTTTGTGCCCCATGAGCGAATCCAATGCTGCCAACATCAAGTTTTGCGTCATCAACTTTTGCTGGCTCAGACGTTGCACACACTGGTCGCGCGCAACCTGAAAGCTCGCATTTGTTGAAACACAAAACGATGCAAAAAAATTGTTTGAAACTCACCTGGCGCTCACGAAAAACAGATTCGTAATCGGTGGCGCTATTCTGTGGATATATCCTAAGTGATGTAATCTGCGGATGATAATACTTAGTTTTGACACTTTCTGAACACAATCAAGAACTTTCCTGCTCTTCCATTTCTGCTAGCTCTGACATCAACAAGTTGAGGAAAGTTTGAATGCGGCTGCGCTCGGCAACGTAGTCGTGCTCGAGACGACAGACGTTCAGGTGAAGAACACTCGCCGTGATCTTTCTAGAAAACGTTTCCATCTTTAGATGCCGAATGTTACTGAATATGAAAACTATCGCGCCTTTCTTCGAGATTATTCTGACTTATTCGCAGATTCTGTGCTAAGAGGTTCTCGCGGTCGAGGCACCTTCACAGATGAAGAATAATTAAAATACAGAAAAAAGAAAATCTCATCAAACTAACCACTTATTTTGGACTTTGCCTTCTTGAATTCTCTTGATCGTCACGCGAGTAGAGCTGGCAAAATCTGAATCCAACTGGTGACGAACCACATGTTCAGTATTACAATTGCAAGTCAGGACGATGGTGGACAGGGAAAAAGTTGTGCTCACCATCCCGAGAGCTACTGAGACAGAGGGAAGTTGATCACTTGATGAGGAATCCACCGTCGCGCCTGTGCAAAATGACGACCGAATACTCCGTATGTTATCGTTCAAGAACGTTACATCGTTGTCCCAGTCTGCAGCATCAAGCTCGATTGAAGTGATTATTTTGGAGCAGTTGTCCACAACTTTTGCTCGAGTTGCTTTGAGAGCAAATGTAATTGACTCTGCCGCTCCTTGTTCTAGGTCCTTTTGTTGAAAGATGTGCTATGAAGGATAAGGACGGCATATTTGGAAATACATGGTTTTAGTACTCACTGATTTGGTTTGGGGAGGGACATCAGATTCATGGATATATGCGAAGCGTTGCATGCGAGCCGTAATTACGGCCGCATCCTGAATAGAAGTCTAAACAAGGCATGAGATAATATCCTTGCGGACTGCAAACACAAAACAATCACCTTGTTTCTCAGGATACACGTAATGATGTGTGAATGATTGAGCTCGGCGTTCTCAACCGAGTGTCTAATAGCATAGCAGCTATTATCATATACGTAAGCTTCATTTAGGAGAGATCCCTGCTTGAATTGTGTCACACCAAAGTCACAATGAGGTATAACAAACTCGAAGGGTGACCTTTGTCAGGAGTGCTTCTGCCTCATTATTTTTCCGAACCATGTTCGCGAGTACAAGATTCAAATCTGAGTTTTCCTGTTTGATACCTGTCTATTGAGATGGCAAGGACGCAACGCGTATAAGGCACGGACCGCACCAATTCTAGGTCCTGGATGTTTTTGGCAAGGTATCGTGACTTTTCTGTCTGTGCAGAAACGAACTCACGCTCCAGAGCTACGGAAGCTTTATCATCACCCGCAAGAAAGTACTGACAATTATTTTGTTTAAGAACCCGCAAAACATATGGATAGTTGTCATGACATACCGCATAAGCTCGGCGCGTGTGTTCGAGAAAGTTACTGTCGTGTCCCCTGGCGTTTCCCTGTAAAGTTTCGTCCAAAAAAGTTAGAACGCAGGCATGAGAGTGAATGGCTGATAAGTCTCACAGCTTTTGTCACGTCGTCCTCATAGATATACATGTGAACGAGCCAAATCAAGGCCGCGAGCAGATAGGGCCATGTGTGCGCGCTTCCAACAGCATACAGTGAACTCTTGCTAATTTGGAAAGGATAGCGCAGTTGCTTGAAAACAACTGGTATGTCATCCTCAGACTTTGAGCCAAACTTAAAGTTTTCATCGATCATCTTGAACAAGAAAACGACAAGCGATGCGAACTCTTTGGTCGTTGGAGAAACTAACGCCTTTGGCGAAAGTGAAGAATTGAATCCATGGGTGCTGAGGTACGATATCAACTGCCTTGCACATGTGGTGGTGAATGCCTTGTCTCCAAGGGGTCTTGGATCCAGGCGGGGCTTATGTCCAATGAGCACATGAGTGCTGCAATTTCGCGCGCAATCATTCCGTGGTCCAGATATTCCGCGATCCAGCGCGCGGACCAAGCCTTTTCTTTCCAATGAACCGACCAATTGGTCTTCCGGCATGCTCAAAATGACGTTTCCAACGCCTCGATTATGACCGTTTGCGGGTGTAACCAGTTTGGAACCGCCAAGTGCCGCTGGATAACTTCGTAAGGAGTCTTTCATATCTTGCACAACAACTTAGTTCACAGCCAGGTGACGCACTAACAGCTTCACAACAGGTGATAAAGGAGTGGAGATCAGCAACTTCTGACAGCACTTGGTGTGGAGAACAGAACACTAGGATTCGCTTTGCTAGGAAATGTCATTCAACCATCTCGTATGTATTACCTTCGTTCGAAGGTATATATTATTATAAGCTACGAAGGTATATATCAATCAATCAAGCAAGCAAGCAAGCAAGCAATCAAGGCAAGCAAGTAATATAATATAAATATTAATAATATATAATAATATATAAGGGAACATATATATATAATATAGTCAGCACCGCATGCAGCAGGTAGCTAGATAGGATCAGGAAAATTAATAATATAATATTTATGGAACATGAAGAAGGATTATGAATGATGCTTGCGTAACGGAAACTTGTCTTCAACGGTCTAATTCCTACGCTTCTCCTCACCAGTCGTCGCAAAGGTCCTCAACCTTCTTCGAAAATGACCCTCATCATGGGCGTTGGCAGCGGTATTTTTGCTCTCGCGATTTTGTTGTGAGTGATGATTTTCAATCTCCCTGAACGTTTGTCAGAACTTCTTTGCTTGGCCTCAGGATCGGTGCTGTCGCTTTTTGCTACCTCAGTCAAGGTGGTCGTTATTCAAGGTTGGTCGTCGTATGCTTCGCAATATTTGTCCGGGAAAATGTTACCCTGTTTCATGAACAGTCGCGCGACGGCAGTTGTCAGCGCCCTCTTCGTGCTCGTTGTTATTTTGTTGTTCTCTTCACCACGTGGCGACACTCAGAGGAGCGACATCGAAGCAGAGATCGAGGTATTCTGAATTGATTTCACGAACTCCTTTTATCCCTTCTTTGACGTGTTTACTGCTACGGAACTGAAGATATTTTGGTCACAGGGATATGACGGCAGGGTTACTCAGCGTGCGCTGATGATGTCTTCGATGGCACTGGCAATCGTGTCAGCTTTAAGCGCGCTAGGGGCTTTTCACATTCTCTCCCCCGTGTATGCCAAAACTATTGATGGACAATCAGTTGTCTTGCATCACTTTAGGCCAAACAGTTGACATTATTATTAACCAACGGTGAGACGCAACTACAGTAGAAAATATGCCTCCAAATGCATTTGAATGTTGATGTGCGCGTGGTATTTATGTCATTTGTGTCCGTCTTCTTTCACGTCTTCGGAAGGTTTTGAATGCTCAGCTTCCTGTTGTGACCGCCTAGCTTCCCGCAGCATTTTTTCTTCATCATCAACATCAACCGCGGGCAGGGAAGAAATGATCGAATCGGCATAGGGTGCGTGTCCCAGCAAGTCAGATGCTACCACACTCTCTGTATCTTCTCGAGTTGCGATCTTGAAGGCAGTACTGGGTACTGTCCCTATATTTTGATTGTCATTTTCAGTCTTTGATGCACTGGCGTCACGTTCATCGGACATGGATAACGCGAAAGCCCGCTGAAGGAGTGCGTCCTCGTCTAGTGCTAAGGGAACCCCATTTGGGCATGGTTTTTGCTTTGTATCTTGTGTGCAGTCAAACTGTGCCAAAGCACTATTTCCATTGATTGCATCATCTGCGTCTTTCATTTGAGCTTCCTGCCTCGCCCGCTCCTCCTCTAACGATACGCGTAATGCCAACATGAGAGCAGGATCGTCAGCACCGTCGAAACCAGCATCATCTCCAGCGTACCCCCGCGCTGCTGCCTGACTTGAGGCCGCAGCCGCAGCTGCAGCAAATCCGCTGCTCCCATTTGTGGCATTATCGTCGTCCATGAAAACACGCGTGCTCAACATAACATCGGCGATAATGGCACCCGGTGGAACAGTGACCATGTTGCTATTACTGTTTTTGTTGACAGCGGCGACAAAAGCTTCCAACTTTTCTGAGTTCTTTTCTATGTCTCCAAAGCTGATGACATCAACTGCGACGTTACATTTTCGCAGTTTTTTTCCAACCGTCGTGAGCTCGTCTTTACTTGCAGTCACAGGGCTCCCAACGAAAAGTACAATCCGCATGCGTTGGTGCTTGTTTTGACGGTGCTTGAGCGCCAAATGCGCAACCTGATGGTCGGAGGGATAATTTTGGATACTCTCAGGGAAAACACAAATCAGCTGGGTTCAAAAAGGAAGTTGCTCTCAAATTCCCACGAACATTTCTCCGCGTCTGCAAACGAACATTTATTTTTCGTACTAAACGTACCTGGACTCCTGTTGAGAGATTAATGGATCCACCGGTGGATATGCCGTGGACAGCGTTGAGCACCTGACCAAGATCATCAGTTGGCGTGACAATAACCCTGGGAACTTTGCCCGCGAGACTCATAACGCCAACGCTATTCTCGGGGTTTGACTGGGTTTTAGCACCTGCCAATAGATTGATGGCGTCCCCTTCAGCCTGCAGTAAAATGGGCAGGACTCAGATGAGAGTGAACAAGGAACGGTCGCGGAAGCATTTGACCTGGAGCCTGGAGGGTAGGTAGTCCGAGTTGCGAACATGTTCGCTGTTGTCGATGCAGAGCATCGTAGCTTCGAGCACCATTTTTGATCTCAGAAGGAGGGTCGAGGTGGAAGGTATGGAATGGTTCGTCCCTTTCGTCAACCCTTTTCATAATTTTCCTATATAAGAGTGTCGTAAAAAAATGCTAAAAATGGAATGATACTATATGCCGATTATCTGACTTCTTGAATCTTTAAAGTGTTAAGATTTTTTGTGATAATCATATGACAACGGAAATAATACGCCTAATAAATTACAAGTATGTTTCAAGTATGTTTTCAAGTATGTTTACTTCGTGATCGATGGTTTATTCTTCCGTACAAATATATTTGAAATACTAATAATATATTTGGGAAATTTTTTGGAAACATATACTTGTATCATACTTGTACGGAAGAATATAAACCCTCGATCACGAGTAAATAAACATACTTCAAAACATACTTCAAAACATACTT
>Ga0209631_10003884_pt1 | contig 16894 bp, 17 predicted proteins | sample COG_08_FD_184752 | JGI IMG/M metagenome (GOLD analysis project Ga0209631, IMG submission 184752) | Pelagic Microbial community sample from North Sea - COGITO 998_met_08 (SPAdes) (version 2) | ecosystem: Environmental > Aquatic > Marine > Neritic zone/Coastal water | place: Helgoland, sampling...
TATATTAGGAGGCAATAAGTAATAGCCATGAAACAAAACTCCTTTATTATTGGCGGCGTGATTGCGATCATCATTCTTTCGTCTGCAATGTTCACGGTACATATGACACAAAGCGTGATTGTGCTGGAACTTTCAAAACCCAAAGAGATCATTACTAAGCCTGGACTTTATTTCAAAATTCCTTTTCTACAACAGGTGAAATATTTCCCCAACCAGTTGCTCGATAACGATTCTTTGCCTGCGGAAGTAATCACCAAAGACAAGAAAAACCTATTGATCGACAACTTCACTATGTTCCGCATCAGTGATCCGCTAAAATTCCTGGAAACAGTTCGTGGTGAGCAGGGTGCCCGGGCACGGTTGGATGATATTATTTATTCCGAGTTACGCGTTGAGATCGGTAACCACAACCTCATCGATATTGTTACTGAAACGCGGGATGTCATCATGGCAAAGGTCACCAAAGAAACGAATATTAAAGCCGCCGAATATGGTTTGGAAGTCGTTGAAGTAAGAATCAAGCGCACCGATCTACCTCCTGAAATTGCCAGCTCCATATTCAACCGAATGCGCACAGAGCGCGAACGTATAGCTATGGAATACCGTTCAGAAGGTAAAGAAGAAGCGACCAAAATTCGCGCTGAAACCGATAAGGAAAAAACCATCCTCGTCGCAGAAGCTTATAAACAGGAGCAATCCATTCGTGGTGAAGGCGATGGGCTGTCGACAAAAATATACGCAGATGCTTTCAGTAAAGATCCCAAGTTTTATTCTTTTATGCGATCCATGGAAGCTTACAAAAGTTCTTTAAATACAGACACCACTCTCCTGATGTCCGAAGGTTCCGACTTTCTCGAATTTCTAAATAAGTCCGAATAACTCAACATACCGGGTAGCAAAAAAAACGAGAAACTCTTATTATAGCAGTGAGAATCTTTCTGTTTTTCTATAAGGTCGCATGAGAATACTCATCGTTGGAGCGGGAATAGTCGGATTTAACCTTGCCCAGGAACTTTCGCAGGAAGGCCACGATGTCGCCATTGTGGATAAGGACCTGGACCGGACGCGACGAATTTCGGATACACTTGATGTCATGGCGGTACAGGGCAATGCCTGCCTACCCAGCGTATTGGTCAAGGCTGGCATCAAGTCCACTGAAATGTTGATCGCCGTCACCGAAAAAGACGAGATCAACCTGCTTGCCTGTTTTCTTGCTTCCCGTTTTGAAGTACCCAAGCGATTCGCCCGGTTGCGCGACATGGAATTCACCACCAACGGTGCCATCCTTTCTCCACAAGATTTATTCATCGACCAGGCAATCAATCCGCCGCAGATCATGGTCGAAACCATTCTGAAGTTTCTTGAGACTCCGGGTGTCGTCAACGTTGCCGAATTCGCCGACGGAGAAGTTCTCTTGCGCGAATTTGATGTCCCTGAAAATGCTCCTATCGCCGGAAAGTCGATTCAGGACATCCGCAGCATCACGTTGATGGATTCGTTTCTAATCGTAGCCATCGTTCGGGAAGGGGAATTGGTACTCCCGAAAGATGAAGATATTATTCATGCGGGTGACAGGTTTTACACTCTGGTAGATAAGGAGTTCCTGCCTTTTCTGCTCCCCATGCTGAACAAAACTCTCGACGAAGTTCAAAAAGTAATTATTTACGGCGCTACCCCCATGGCCATCCACCTCGCAAAAGCCTTGGAAGAAGGCACCCGCGATGTGCGCATCATCGAACCGTCTAGAGATATGGCTCACGTTGCGGCGGATCAACTGAAAAAAACCGTTGTCATGCATGGCAGTGGAACAGATATGGATCTGTTCAATGAAATAAATATGAAGGAAGCGGATTTTTTTCTAGCTCTTTCGGATGACGACGAAAACAATATCCTTTCGGCTTTATTGGCAAAAAAATATGGTGCTAAACGGGCTTTGGTTATTACCAATGACCCGGAATACCTGCCTATCCTGGACTCCATTGGCATGGATATTACCATCAACCCGCGCCTGATAACCGTCAGCGCCATATTGAAGCATTTGCGAAAAGGGCGCGTGATGTCGGTGTTTAAACTGATTGAAGATGCCGAGGTCATGGAAATCGGAGTGGAACCGGACTCCTCTATTGTTGACAAACAAATTTCAAAAATCAAATTCCCCAAGGAAGCCATCATCGGTGCCATTCTCAGAAAAGGAGAAATGCTGATCCCTAACGATGAAATCGTCCTGGAAGCCGGCGACTCCGTCATCGTTGTAGCACTGCCCGGAGGCATAGAAAAAATCGAAAAACTCTTTGATCGCAAGCGCTCCTTTCTTCCATTCCGATGAATATCCAAGCAATATTAAATGTTGTTGGGGTTCTGTTAATTCTTCTTTCCGGTCTTCTTCTAGCTCCACTTGGCATTTCGATGTATTACGACCACCCTGCACTCGAAGGTTTTATTTCAGAAACTTCCGCGTTCAGCCTAACTTTTGCTGCGGGTCTTATTTCAGGTCTTGTGCTCTGGAAACTCTTTCCTTCTGGTATCGAAAAGTTGCGCGACCGCGAAGGCTTCGCAATTGTGGCCTCATCCTGGATGGCTATGTCTGTTTTTGGTGCCATTCCACTTTACCTGACAGGAGCCTGTCCAGACTATATTGACGCTTTATTTGAAAGTGTCAGCGGATTTACCACCACTGGAGCATCGATACTTATTGATATCGATGCGTTGCCGCATGGAATTCTTTTCTGGAGGAACCTGATGCAATGGGTAGGAGGAATGGGAATCATCCTGCTTTCCCTGGCCATATTCCCGATGCTGGGTATCGGCAGTTTTCATTTATTCAAAGCAGAAATCCCCGGTGGCGCAACTGTAGAACAAACTCAACCACGACTGGCTGAAACCGCAAAAGTTCTCTGGAAAACTTATCTTGCGCTTACGCTCATTGAAATTATTGCGCTACGCTTTGCAGGACTGGATTTCTTCGATGCTGTCTGTCATACATTTTCCACAGTCGCCACAGGCGGGTTTTCCCCGCACAACGGCAGTGTGGGTGTGTTCGATAATATATATATTGAAGCCATAATAATTCTGTTCATGTTTTTCGGTGGCATCAACTTCGCTCTGCATTCACAGATGGTAAGAAGAAATTTTGAAGGTGTATTCAAAAACCCGGAATTCCGCGCCTATTGCTCCATGCTGATAATAGGTATTCTGCTGGTAACCTGGGGACTTACCCGGGTTTCTCCTGATGGCGATGGCGGTGAGGCATTCCGGAATGCGGCTTTTACTGTGGTATCCATTAATACAACCACTGGGTTCGTCACCGATGATTTTAATTTATGGCCGGAATACCTAAAACTCTTGATACTCGGCATCATGATGGTTGGCGGTTGTTCCGGTTCGACCAGTGGTTCTTTCAAGGTCATCCGTTTAATTATCCTGATAAAAATCATTTTAAGAGAGCTTAAAAAACTGGTTCATCCACGGGCTATTTTCCATGTGAAGGTAGGGAATAAAACCATCGACCCTGACGATCTCTCCAATGTCGCGGCACTGACATTTTTGTTTTTAGGAATTTCAGCCCTGAGCGCAATGATGCTTTCGTTCATGGGGGTTGATTTTACCACTGCGATTTCTGCATCTATCGCTTCTTTATTCAATATTGGCCCAGGCCTAGGTGCTGTGGGTGCCATGGGCAACTACGCCGCCATACCCGCTATGGGAAAGGGAATTCTAATTGCCTGCATGTTATTGGGAAGACTTGAAATATATGGCATCCTTCTCCTTTTATTGCCCATCGCCTGGCGTAAATAAGATTTGATTTTAGAAAGGCAATAACTTAGAATTTCGTCTTCCTAACCGGAGCTGAAACTCTTTTATTTTTTGAATAAAGGGTTGTTTTTTTAGATGTGATAAATACCCCATGATTGGAATATTTTAGTATTTGTTTAATTTGCCATGGGGGCAATTCTAATGCCAATCGCATCCCTGATTTTTTAAGGAAATTATAAAGAAATGGAAACTAATCCTCTAAAAATTACCGAACTCGTACTTCGAGATGCTCATCAATCGCTGCTCGCCACGCGAATGAAGACAGAAGACATGCTACCCATCGCAGAAAAGCTCGATCAAGTGGGTTATTTCTCCATGGAAATGTGGGGTGGAGCAACCTTCGACACTTGCATCCGGTTTTTAAATGAAGACCCTTGGGAAAGAGCACGTGCATTAAAGAAAAAAATGCCCAAAACCCCTTTTCAGATGTTGTTGCGTGGACAAAATGCGGTGGGCTACCGACATTATGCGGACGATATTGTTGAACGATTTGTCAAACAATCTGTAGAAGTCGGGATTAATATTTTCAGAATCTTCGATGCCCTCAATGATTTTCGCAATATAGAAACCGCAGTAAACACTGTCAAAAAATGCGGCGAGACAGTTGAAGGCTGTATCAGCTACACCGTCAGTCCCGTGCATAATCTCGATCTCTATATCAAAATGGGGAAAACACTTGAAAGCATGGGGTCGGATATTATTTGCATCAAAGATATGGCTGGCCTATTGACTCCTGATGTAACAAAAACCCTCATCACGGAATTAAAGAAAAATATTAAACTCCCTATTCATCTGCACACACACGCGACCACGGGTCTCGTCGGAATGAATATGCAATGCGCCATCGAAGCAGGGGTTGATATGGTTGACACCGCCATCTCTTCCTTATCGATGGGAACATCTCATTATGCGACCGAATGTATTGTTGCCGCATTAAAAGGAACCCCACGAGACACAGGTTTGGATCTGAATCTATTGGAAGAAATTAACGACTACTTCAAGGAAGTGAAGAAAAATTACGCCGAGTTTGAAAGTGACTTTCAGGGTGTGGACATAAACATCCTCAAATCACAAATTCCTGGTGGCATGATTTCTAATATGGAAAACCAGTTGAGAGAACAAAATTCCCTAGATAAACTCCAAGAAGTACTCGAAGAAGTGCCACGTGTTAGAAAAGATATGGGCTACCCGCCTTTGGTCACTCCCACCAGTCAAATTGTGGGTTCACAAGCAACATTAAATGTGTTGACCGGCGAGCGTTATAAAATAATCACGAAAGAAACACGGCAATGCATAATGGGTAATTATGGCAAATTGCCAGCACCAATTGACGAAGAACTGATGACCAAGGTTGCCGGTGACAAAAAAGTTACAGATTGCCGCCCAGCAGATTTACTTGAGCCTGAATGGGATGGAGTATGCAAAGAACTGGGAGATAAATACACCTCAGAAGAAGATCGATTAACTTATGCTCTATTTGAAAAAGTTGCGTTAAAGTTTTTTGAAACTCGAGGAAAACCTTTACCAGAAAAACCGGCAACGGCCAAAGCAGCACCTGCCAATGCACCAGCAGGAAAAGCATCCACAGCACCCCAAGGTGGATCCTCAATTTATCAAGTTCGAGTCAATGGAAAAGATTTCACGGTAGAAGTTGCAATGGGTGGTGCAGGAACAATGGCTCCGGTTGCAGCATCAGCACCCGCAGCAACCCCTGCGGCTCCTGCCCCGGCACCCGCTAGCGGTGGAGGCGGTTCTCCACTTACCGCACCCTTACCTGGGTCTATTTTTTCCATGAAATGCAGTGTCGGTGATGCTATCAATGAAGGCGATACCCTTTTGATCATGGAATCGATGAAAATGGAAAGTGAAATCAAAGCCCATCAGGCTGGAACCGTTCAATCTATCTTGGTCAAAGAAGGCGATAGCGTTAAAACCGGCGACTCACTGGTAATTATAGGATAATGGAATTCAGCTTTAGTTCATCTACTCAAAAAATAGTTAATTCGACTGCATTCACCACTCTGGAGAGTGGTGATGCTTTAATGATAGGCATTGCTTGCCTCTTGGTTTACCTCGCCATTTGGAAAAAGTTTGAACCTCTTTTACTACTCCCCATGGGCTTCGGCTGCCTTCTTGCAAACGTCCCAATGAGTATGATGGCAAGTACAGATACCGGCGGCCTTTTAAATTTTTTCTACCAAGGCATCAAACACGAAGTTTTACCACCCATTATATTTATGGGAGTGGGAGCTTTGACTGATTTTGGCCCCTTATTGGCTAACCCTACAGTCCTGCTTTTAGGTGCTGCAGCGCAAATCGGTGTCTATATGACCCTGATTGGTGCTGTGTTTCTCGGTTTCAATATGCAAGAAGCAAGTGCCATCGGAATCATTGGTGGCGCCGATGGCCCCACATCCATTTTCTTAGCCAGCAAACTTGCACCCCACTTACTAGCACCCATAGCCGTGGCAGCATATTCTTATATGTCACTGGTTCCTTTGATTCAACCGCCAATCATGAGACTTCTTACCACTAAAGAAGAGCGGAAAATCAAGATGGAGCAGTTAAAACCAATTTCACAAACAGTGAAAATTATTTTCCCGGTGGCTGTAACGATTGTCTGTTGCCTCATGTTGCCAGGAGTGACTCCATTGTTGGGAATGTTTATGCTAGGTAATATGTTTCGTGAATCAGGAGTGACCGCTCGTCTCCATGAAACTGCCGAAACTCATTTAATAAATATTGTAACCATCTTTCTTGCTCTTGCTGTGGGTTCATCCATGACAGCAGAATCATTTTTACGACTGGAAACTCTGAAAATTATTGCTTTAGGCTTACTGGCTTTCGCATTTGCAACGGCTGGAGGGGTCATTTTTGGAAGAATCATGTGTAAAGTTTCAGGAGGTAAGGTGAATCCTTTGATCGGTTCTGCGGGAGTATCCGCAGTTCCCATGGCTGCCCGGGTTTCTCAAAAAGTGGGATCAGAGGAAGACTCTTCCAACTTTTTATTGATGCATGCAATGGGGCCCAATGTAGCTGGAGTGATAGGTAGTGCGGTAGCAGCTGGAGTCTTTCTTTCTCTTTTTGGAGATGTGGGTAGCAGCATAGATACCCATGCAGCTCTGGCACCGGTGATTGGAAATCCCGAAGCCGGTATACAAGCCCTTGCCACAGTTGTGGAAGTAATAAAACAATAAAGGAAAAATTAAATGGAAGCTAGTGTTTCAGCAGCCGTGAATGTTTCGATGCTTGCGATGTCCGTTATTTTTACAGTGCTGATTATTCTCATATTTACCATTAAAGCACTGGTAAAACTCATTCCATATGAAGCTCCACCCGCCCCACCTGCCAGAAAAGTTTCTGCCAGCAGTCCACCAGAACAAGATGATCAAGTCGCAGCCATAACAGCCAGTTTAGCGGCGCATATAGGGAAAAGACCCGACGAATTCAGAATCGTCAATATACAATCGCGTTAACGACCCAGCCAACCCCATGGTAAATGTTTTTATTTACTTTTTTCTTTAGAAGGAACAGGCGAGGATTCAAATTTTGGTAGGGACTCGAGAATTTCGACGGGGGTCTCTAGGAAACCTTGGAAAATTCCCATCACCTTTTTGCCTAAAGAGGTAAAGGGGATAGCTGAGATCTCTGGATCATCAAAATTGCCTTTAACCTTGTAATACGTTTTCAACAGACTTTTTTCATCACCCGCAGTTAAAATTTTTCCAAAAAGAGGGATCTTAGTCAGGAACCGATCCAGCTTGGCAAGTGGCGCGACACCGACTACTGTATCCATCTTATTTTTTTGCAGATCAAAGGTGCCGACGATGGATGTTCGACGGTTATCCGTCTCAAAAATAAAATTCTCCGTCTTAAAAATTCCACCCTTGGGAATAAAATCACCGGATAGCAGTTTAAATGAAGACTCAGTACTATCCTTCAAAGGCAATGATCCGGGACCCGATCCAAAAAGTTTGTGGACTCCGTGCTTGAGTTTTTCCTGATCCATCATACCCGATTGAATATCCAAGGAAATTTTTCCCGATAATGATTTTAAAATCTCTGCCCCGTCTTTGCCCTTACCTTTTATTCTGGCATTAAATTTTTTCACATTCCCACTCAGGCTTTTCTCAAACACATTGCCGAAAAGGCTAAAAACATTTTCTGTTTTCACATCTTTTGCTTCCACCCTTCCCTCAAAAGTACTCACTCCTTTTTCATCAATTGCATATTCAACGGAGCTTTTAACCAATGGATTGTCACCCACATTCAATTCTGTAAGCCGCAGCACCTTATCGTTGAGCGAAAATTTTCCTGCGACCTTGTTCAAATGCAACATCTTAAAATTTAATTGGTCCACATCAAAAAGTATTTGCCCTTCACCCTTTTGAAAAAAATATTCCCTAACAAGAAAATCAATCACCTTTGTATCTTTCTCCTGCGAATCAGGGAACAATTCATCGATATCAAATTTCTCACCTGTAAGAATCAGCTCCAGATTCGGAGAGTCACCGCCTTGATAGACACCACTGATATCCACTTTACTGTTAGCAGAGACAATGCTGGCAGAGCGAATATCATATCGATTTTCATTAAACCTTAATTTCGCATTGAGCAACCATTCCGATGATATTTTTTCGGGCCGGACTTTTAAATTTATCAAATCCATTTTTCCCGCAAAACGGGAATCTTTCAATTCATTCAGATTACCATCTCCAGAGATTTTAAAATTTACAGACCCATCGGCAGTCCACGAATCTAAAAATATGAGAGAAGGTAAAGCTTGAAAATCTTCGGATGCCAATTCAAATTTAAAGCCCTGAATATTCAAATCAGGAATCTGCATTGACCCGGTAATTTTGTTGCCTCTTAGTTCGTAGGTCCAGTCTTCTATATCCAGTCCATCTTTTTCCGAAAACCTTCCTTTTGCTCTGAATTGATTGAGTACGTTTTCATTTTTCTTAATCAGGCTAGGAATTTCATACCCGGTTCTTGTCAAATCCGCCTGCTGCTCAAATTTGAAATTTTCGGGAGTGCCACTAATATTCATCGAAATGTGTGCGGGACCCGAATAATTAAAATCACTAAAAACCGGAATATCTTTCAAGTCTGTTTGCAATAACTCAGGGAGGTTCAGGTGCAGTGAAAATTCTAGGGCAGAAGTATCCTTCCGATCGATTTCACCTTCGAGATGCAAAGGGGAATCGCCATATCGACCCACAATATTATCCAAACGAATACTTTCTACATCATAAGAAATATTGCCATTCAAATCCATCATGGCTTGCAATCGTTCTCGATACTTTATCGAAAGGTTCTTTAACTCAATTTTTCCCCATTCTTTTTCAGTCTCTGGTTTTTCTGGATTCTCTTGATACCGGTAGTTGACAAGAACCTCTCCAGAAGTAAAATCGAGTCCCTCCTGGAATTCCACCAAGGCCTCTTCGGCATCTCCCTCAATGATCCAATGCAAATCACTGAAGTCTAAATGATATAAGGCTGTGCCCTTTTCCAGCAGCTCTCCATTACTGAAACCAAGCTCCCCATTCAAGTTGGTAAATTTGCTATTTGAAAAGTTTCCTGAAAGGTTTTTATATTGTAGAAATCTTATCCACCGCTCATTTTTTCTTTGAGCCACTTCCGGTGTATGGGTATAAATTATTTCCCCATTCAATTTTTTTATTCTAGGTTCAAATTCTTTTTCTGCCAACGAAACGGATTGCAAATCGATTACCGCTACTATTGCCAATTTGTCAAAATCTTCAAGTGGCCCCTTAACATTCAGCTTGATATTTGCCGAGCCTTCAATGTCAGAGTAAATAGAAATAGCATTATGAATGGGATGCCCTTTAAATGCCTTCTTAAGAGTGCGGTGGAATTGTGCCATATCCAATTTATTTTCCAGCGACAAGTCGGCGACAGGGTGGGTTATAAAATTCTCTATAGTTCCCTTCAAATTGGTTAAAGGTTGTGTCTCGTATCGAGCCTTTTGAATATGAAAACTACTATTACCTTTATCTACCTTAAAGGTTCCTGTGACTTTCTTTAATGGTGGAAGCGGGCTCTGCCAGTCTACTTTTCGCATCTCGATTTCGCCCGTAATCTTTCTACGATTTTCAGGTTTGGATATTTCCCTTAACTGATTGACTGTTCCATTAAACTTAAACGAATTAAATTTTACTGATCCATTTTTGAAAGTTTTATGAATTACTTCATGATATTCCTCTGGAAAAATCTTCAAAGGAAGGTAGTCGATACTCCTGTTAACCTGGAAAGTATCCGTTTTTAAATCTATAAGAACAACGGGGTCTTTTGAAAAAATGTTCTTTAGAGAGCCACTTGCTTTAAATTTGAATGGGCCAGTTTCTGTTTTTAACTCTTCAATATTGATAGAGTCCTTTCCCATTGAAATTTTATACTCGAGTCCGCCTCGATGCGGAACGCGCGCATCTCTTATCAATGCCCGTTCCTGTTTAGTGTCAAAGGAATATTTCAAAACTCCTTCAGTTTTAAGAACCCCTCCTAAATTTCCTGAAAAGCTGGAATCGATGGATAACCAACCGGGAGTTTTCGCCAGTATTTTTTTAAAATATGGTTGGAATCTGGAAACATTTAAAGGATTCAAACGAATTTTTCCATCAACCGAAATTCCCGTGAATCCTTTTTCCTCTGAAAAATTATCTAAGGCTCCTGAAACTTTAAAAGCAGTAGAAGCCCCCGAATTTGGTATCTCCCCTTTCAATGCAAACTTGTAAGGAGATTTAACCAGGCTTTTCCTGACAAAAAAATGAAGATGATTCATCTCTAGTGAGAGCGGCTTGTCTTTGGGCTGGTCTAAATAATCTAGAAAATGAATAGAACCATCTTCCACCATAACCTGACTCATCAGGCTGACTTTGAGAACTTTAAATAGTTGGCTGTCGGCAGGTTGCGATATCCACTTTTGAACATCTCCCAAGCTAAATTGTCCTACTGCATTACGAACGACATGAAGCGATGCCCCCTGGACAATGATCTGTTTGACTGCAACCCGTTTCTCTAATAAAGGGAGAAGTTTTACGACCACCCAGACACTGCGTGCTGTCAGTTCTGCTTCAGGGCCCCAACGTGATTTAACGGAAACGTCTTTTAGAAGAATGCTAAGTCCGCGAACAATATCCATTTCAGCATCGCCAATGGAAACTTTTCGTCCGGTCAATTCTTCCATTCTTTCTATGGCAAGATTTTTTACCTCTCCCAAGTTTCTAAGCTGATAATAGGCTAGGGAAAATATAGAAAACACGCCGAGAAACAAAACAAAGAAGGAATAAAAAATTACCCTTTTTTTTGAAAGCGGCATATAGTTTACGAATGGAAGATTAAAATACTTGTTTTACAGATGTGGAAAAAATCAACGGGTAAAAACAACTAATGGGTCACCGATATTTTTTATCCACATAAACCCATTTTTTTCATAAAGTTATAGATCATTTGATAGCCTGCGTCTAGAAAAATTCCATGTTCCGAGACACTACCCATTTTTATCCACTAAATTCCCTAGAATATGAATTCCTTCGACCACTCAAACGTTTTTGGACTCAACCCTGTATTTGAAGCTCTTAAGGCTCGCAAACGGCGCTGTTATAAGCTTGTCATTGAACAGGGAAAATCACAGGTAAGATTAAATTCGGTGATCGAATTGGCGCGTGAAAATAAAGTGCCCATTGAGACGATCCCAAAAACAGATTTTCAAAAAAAATACCGTAGTCACAACCATCAGGGGGTGGTCGGTATTTTTGCAATCATCCAAGGTTTGGAGCTGGATGAATTAGTCCAACAGGCTTTTCAAAAATCGCGGTTGCCGGTTCTGGTTGTATTGGACAGCATTCAAGATCCGCAAAACCTGGGAGCCATCATCCGCTCAGCGGAAACATTGGGAGTTCAGGGAATGATCCTTCCGAAAAATCGCACTTCTACTCTGAATGAAACCGTTGCAAAATGTTCTTCGGGGGCTATCGAACATCTTCCCATTGCATGGGTCACTAACTTGACCCGTGGAATAGAACATTTAAAGGAAAAAGGATTTTGGATTGCCGGAGTGGTTCCAGAGGGCAACACCCCCTGCCATCAATATAAATTTGATACGCCCGTAGTTTTGGTACTGGGGGGAGAAGAAAAAGGCATTCGCCCTTTATTGAAAAAATCCTGTGATGTCACCCTAAATATACCCATGCAAGGTGCAATAGGATCTTTGAATGCATCTGCGGCGGCGGCAATCCTCTTTTACGAGGCGTTGCGGCAAAAAAAGTAAACGATCATTGATCCTGAAGAGGTCAATCGAATCTTAAATTCGATTATAGGATCGCATACGACGCATTGCGGCTTTTCTTTTCTTCTTAGCCTCCTTCTGCTTGCGCTTTTTCTTCACGGAGGGCTTTTCGTAAAAACGACGGCGTTTCAACTCTTTCAACAAGCCTTCTTTGGTCATTTGTCTTTTTAAGACTTTTAACGCTTTTTCAACCTGATTTTGATAAACTGTTACTTCCAAAAACCTTTACCTCCCAATCAAATAAATGAAACTAATTAAATTTGCCACAAAAACAGACAACCTAAATTCTTCCAGCACTCTGTTTTATCGTGAAGCTGGGAATTATCAACAAAAATACCTATAAAGTCAATAGCTGAATGAAAATGATAAACCCTAATTCCACAATTCAAATGATCCGCTTTATCCCCTTGTTTTTGTTCTGGTTAATGCTCCTCGCCCCAGCCAGCCGAGCAGAGGAATTTGCTGTCCCGAACTCAGGTTCGCCTTACCAGAATTTAGGCGACCTGCAAACGGGAGAAATACTGCATCTTCCAACAGGCTTGACCATCAGTTTCGAGCAAATGATGGATTCGGTTGCCACGTCCCGGGTGATCTATATCGGTGAAACTCATGACAATATCGAAGCTCATAAAGTGCAGTTACAAATTATAAAAAAATTAGCCGAGCAATTTCCAGTAGCGATCGGAATGGAAATGTTTCGCCGCTCGGCTCAAGAAAAACTTGACCGGTGGCATAAAGGTGAATTTTCCGGGAGAGAATTTAAAAACCTCTTCCACACAAACTGGGGGTCAGGCTATCAACTCTATCAACCCATATTTGATTTTGCCCGCACTAACCAAATACAACTGATCGGACTAAAATCTTCGCGCAAGTTAGAAAACAGTTTCCGTTCCGGCGACCCGGCTCCTGACAATACGTTCTATCCCGAACTGGATGATCAGGACCCCTATCATCGTGCCTATTGCATGGCGGCTTTTGGCGGTCACCGTGGAACTGAAAAAGCTCTAGAAAAACCCTATCGTATGTTGCTGCTTTGGGAAGAGACTATGGCACAAACCGTTTCGCGCTTTTTAATCAATCCGAAAAATAAAAACACGAAACTGGTTGTTCTTAGTGGTGGGTTCCATATCCAATACGGGTTCGGCATCCCCAAGCGTGCCTACCGTCGCGTTCCACACGCCTATTCGACAATACAACCTACGATCACTCACATCCCGGAAGAATTGCAAGACCGTGAAATGGTAGTAGAAAAAGTCTCCATCCCACTTTATGCAGCGGACTACGCCTGGAAGGTCGATTACAAAGTATATGACAACGTGCGACTGGGTGTGAGGCTGACACAGAAAAAAGAAGGCGTAACCATAATGGCAGTGACACAACATTCCAACGCTGAAAACGCAGGAATTGTAAAAGGCGACTTATTACTGAGCATGGATGGGAAAAAAATCACACGTACGGAAGAGGTGCTCGAACAACTGCAAAACAAAAACTTTAACGACCACTCAACCTTCCACCTTCGCCGCGACGGCAGAGAACGAAATATTGAAGTGGTGTTTAAGAAAAACCAGCTAAAAAAATAATAACCACAGATGAACACCGACAAACACAGATAGAGGGGAAAAGGCAACCCCCTCAATCCCCCTTATCAGGGAGATGCTAATTCTTCTTTATGCGTTATCCCTCCTATTTCCTACATTGAGTGGATTTCATTAAACTTCCATCCAGAAATTGTTTCGCTGTAAAAAAATAGACCTATTGGCCGTAAGGCTTGCCCCGCAACGAATCTAGGAGGGGAGCGAAGTCAGCATCGCCGGTCAGTTTTAGAAACACTTCTTCTAAATCTCCGTGTTCAAGTTGCGCCTGGGCGCGCAATTGGTCTACCCTGCCCATCTCGACTATCCTGACTTTTTGAATGATGCTCACTCGATGACACATGATCTCGTCAACACCTAGCGAATGTGTTGACAAAAATTCGTTGTGCCTTCGACGCATAAATCTTGAAACAATTGTTTTACCTGTCTCGCCCCTTTAGGGTCCAGCCTCACCAAAGGTTCATCGACGATCAACACTTTCGGGTTATGAATCAATGCACCGGATATAATCAGCTTCTGTTTCATCCCATTCGAATAACCTCCAATCAGTTCATCGGCGAAATCATTCAAATCGAAAAAACCCAGAATCTTTTTTGCGCGATCATGAGCTACATCCATATCCATGGAGAAAAGCCCGACGACTAATTCCAGATACTCCCAACCGGTGAGTTTGTCATAAAGAAAAGGACGGTCAGGAATATAACCTATATTTTTTTACTTCGACGGGGTTACGCCCAAGATCAATACCGTCGATGAAGATAGAACCTGATGTCGGTTTCAGAAGTCCAACCAGTAACTTAATGGTGGTGGTTTTTTCCGCTCCGTTGGTCCCGAGGAAACCGAACGACTCGCCTTTGGAGATTTCAAGGTCAATCCCATCTACTGCCAACAGGGAATCATATTTTTTGGCCAGACCTTTGATAGAGATCATAGGGGTATTTTTGAAGTCAGGAGTGGATATCAAAAGACTTGAACTCTTTCGCCATAACCCCATCAATATCCAGCGAGGTTACATTTGCCGCCGGGGTTCCTTTACGGCACCATGCAATAAATCTTTTGAGCTGCGGTTTTTCGCCTTCGGCATGAATTTCTACCGTTCCCTCCGGCCTATTTTTCACCCAACCGAGCAAACCCAGTTCATCCGCTTTTTCTTTTGTTCCGGCACGGAACCAGACACCCTGCACCTGGCCATGCACGATGATGTGAGCCGCATCTAACATTTAATCTTTATTAAGATCAACTTTTTCCTCTGTAAATATCGTCAAACAAATGTTGAACTTCGCGACAAACTTTAAATGTACTGCCTTCACCAATTTTTTCACCAAACTTACCGAGATCACGCATGATGCGCTGAAACTCTTGAGTCTGGCCTTTGAAATTATCAATCAACGGACGAAAATATTGTTGTTCTTCTTCATCAAGACGATCACAAATAACGCGAAGCCGGTCTTTTAATGGTTCAAAATTTTTTTTCATAGTTTCACTCTAGAGAAATTTTAGCTATCGAAAATCACTGGCCCTTTTTTTGCGTTCTATCATAAGCTTCTTAAGACGCAGAGCAGCCGGATTTTCATCGGGAAGTAGAAGATATTTATCACGTGTAAGAATGGCAAGTTCACAACCTTCCAAAGCGATCACCGATGTAAAACTCGCATCGTTAGAGATCAACGCCATTTCACTGAAAAGATCAATTTCTTTCAGGCTTTCCAACACCTTTTTTATTGCCATCCACATCTGTTATAAAAACTTCTAACTTGCCTTTTTTGATAAGAAAAGTACTGGTACCATGAGTTCCTGTGCGAACAATGGTCTTGCCTTTTCTGTACTCTTGATAACAAACATGGTTTTTTTATCAATACCGCTAGCTTATCACAACACCCACACTATAAAAAAGTAGGGCAACAAATTCAATCCCATTAAGAATAGAGTAATAATATTCCGGATACTTACAAAAACTTAGCGACTAATCTGAGGTAAAAAAATATCATTCAACGGTTTCGAGCCTTTTCTGAACTTGCCGATCCTGCCTCGCCTGGATAACTCATATAAAATCGTTTTAATTGGCGTTGTGTGGTCCGGATTTTTCGGTGGTTCCTCTTCGTTGCATATAAATCCAGTGCTTTTTGCATATGATTTATAGCTTTCTCACCTATTTTCATATGGTCGTAAGCCATGCTTAAATTATAATGGGCTTGCGCGTATTTTGGGTTTAATTTTAAAGCTTCCTTATATGCCTGCACCTCTTCTTCATGCCGACCCAGCGCAAGGTAGGCGTGGCCCAACTCATAATAAGACAGAAAATCTAATGGGTCCTCTTCGACAATTTCAATTTGTCGATTGATTTCTTGCTGTGCCACTTTGCGGTAGGTTTTAAAATCGGTTTCCCCTGCTCCTATAGATCCCGAAAAAGTAAGCTGGCCTGCTAAAAGGAGAATAAAAAAAAGAGTCTTCTTGTTTTCAGACAAAACATCTAACAGAATGTGTTTGGATATTTTAGGAATCATTTCATCAATGTAACATTTTTCTATTTGAGGTAAGAATGAATTACAGAAAATTTGGAGGTATGGATTGGCAGGTATCTGAAATCGGACTTGGAACCTGGCAACTCGGTGCTGATTGGGGAAATGTAGACGATGCAATGGCAGAAAAAGTTTTGCGGACTGCCGTGAATTCGGGAGTTACTTTTTTTGACACGGCAGATTGCTATGGCGAAGGACTTTCTGAAAAAAGACTGGGGAAATTTTTCAAATCGTGTCCCGAAAAGGTAACCATCGCAACCAAACTGGGCAGGTTCCCGCAACCTGGCGGCTTAGACAATTTTTCCCTGCAACAATTTCGCCAACATACTGAAGGCTCACTCAAACGTCTTGGTGTCGAATGCCTGGATCTAACTCAGGTCCATTGCCCTCCCACAGAATTAATAAAACAAGGAGACATGTTCGATTGGCTTCGCATCTTAAAAAAGGAAGGCAAAATTAAAGCTTTCGGGCTCAGCATAGAGTCCATGGAAGAAGCGGAACTATGTCTTAAACAGGAAGGAGTTTCATCTCTGCAAATTATTTTCAATGTTTTGCGGCAAAAACCAATTGAAGATATTTTTGAGTTAGCTTTGGAAAAGCAGGTTGCTCTCATTATCAGGCTACCCCTTGCCTCTGGACTGCTTTCGGGAAATTTCAGCAAA
>Ga0209631_10003889_pt1 | contig 16880 bp, 18 predicted proteins | sample COG_08_FD_184752 | JGI IMG/M metagenome (GOLD analysis project Ga0209631, IMG submission 184752) | Pelagic Microbial community sample from North Sea - COGITO 998_met_08 (SPAdes) (version 2) | ecosystem: Environmental > Aquatic > Marine > Neritic zone/Coastal water | place: Helgoland, sampling...
TTGAAAAAGTTGAAGTGTCAAATGAAGATCTAGCACAAGCAGCCACCCGCGAAGCAATGATGATGCGCACTGACCCTCAGAAATACGTTCAGGAACTAGCTAAAGATCAGGCTCGTATCAACCGTTTAAGACAGGATGTGCTACATGACAAAACACTCGAGCTTGTCGCAGGAAAAGCTAAGGAAAAGATTCAAGAAATTAAAGAAGAAGACAAACAATAATATTAAATTACCAACCAGAAATTACTAAGACATGGGAGCCTATTTACCATTACCATATGTTTACGAACGTGAAGGTCGCCAGGAAAGAGCTTGGGACATATACAGCAGATTACTCCGGGATCGCATTGTGTTCATTGGAACTCCAATTGATGATTACGTAGCAAACTCAATCATCGCACAATTACTCTTCCTGCAAATGGAAGACCCAAAAAAGGACATTCATGTTTATATCAATTCTCCCGGGGGTAGTGTTTCTGACGGAATGGCTATATACGACACCCTCAATTTTATGGAATGTGATATTGTTACCTACTGCATCGGTATGGCTGCAAGCATGAGCACCGTTCTTCTTGCCGCAGGTACACCTGGCAAACGATTCGCACTGCCCAACAGCCGGGTAATGATTCACCAACCAAGCGGAGGTGCCGGTGGGCAAACATCAGATATTTCGATTGCTGCAAAAGAAATTCTTCGATGGAGGCAAACCATTAATGAAATCTTGTCCGAGCATAGTGGTAAAGATATCAAGCAACTCGAAAAAGATTCAGATCGCGATTATTACATGTCAGCAGAAGAAGCAAAGGATTACGGTTTAGTTGACGAAGTAATCTCCAAAAAACCGAAGGAATAAGGAAGTCTCACCTATGGCAAAGCCTACAAAAATCAACTTTTGCTCATTTTGCGGGAAACCACAAGGTGAGGTGAAAAAAATGATTGCTGGGCCAGCTAGCGTGTACATTTGTGATTCCTGCGTGCGCGTTTGCAAAACTATTATTGATCGGGAACTTGGGGAAAAACCAGTCCCAAAGAAAGAGAGTGACGGGGAAAAGCCGGTTTTCAATTTGCAAAGACCAAGTGTTATTAAATCTTTCCTAGACCAGCATGTAATCGGACAAGAACATGCCAAGAAAGTTCTCTCGGTCGCAGTTCACAACCATTACAAAAGATTGGCCTCAGAATTAAATATTGGGGAAAATAAGCTCGATCAATTCTCCTCCGATGAGTTGGATGATGTGGAAATTGAAAAGAGTAATGTCCTCCTTATCGGTCCGACTGGAAGTGGAAAAACATACCTTGCCCGTACTCTTGCACGAATGCTCGACGTTCCATTCGCAATTGCAGATGCAACTACGCTGACTGAAGCCGGATATGTTGGAGATGATGTTGAAAATATTGTCCTTAGGCTCCTCCAGTCTGCCGATCACAATGTGGAAAAAGCTCAATGTGGAATCATCTATGTCGACGAAATAGACAAAATTGGGCGCAAGACAGATAATGTGTCAATTACACGTGATGTATCAGGAGAAGGGGTTCAACAAGCACTCCTTAAAATTTTAGAAGGAACAATTTGCAATGTTCCACCACAGGGAGGAAGAAAGCACCCAAATCAGGAGTATATCCAACTGGACACTTCCAATATTTTATTCATTTGTGGCGGTGCATTTATTGATATTGATCAAATTGTTGAACAAAGAACCGGTAGTCGGATGGTCGGATATTCTGCCGAAGCAGCAAAGGAATCACACGAGTTACTTGCTGAGGTTAAGCCTGAAGATTTAGTTAAATATGGCTTAATACCCGAATTTATTGGAAGGCTTCCCATTGTTTCTGTTTTGGACGAACTGACCAGTTCCGAACTTGTACGCATTTTAAAGGAAACGAAAAACTCTCTTCTCAAGCAATACCGTAAACTCTTTCTTATGGAAGGGGCTCACCTTCGATTTACAAGGGAAGCGATATTAGCGATCGCACAACAGGCGGTGGAAATGAAAACAGGGGCAAGAGCACTACGCTCAATCATGGAAACAATCATGCTCGACATCATGTATGACCTACCTGCAATCGAAGAGGCTGTAGAAGTTGTCATTAGCGCAGGGGTTGTTAAGGGAAAGTCAAAAGCTAAAATCTCTCCCATACAACCTGAGAAATTAGACGCAGCTTAATTACCCTTAGCGAGCTTTATACTCCCTATTTGATCCACTTAGGCTCAAACCCGAGAGATTCTACTCATCAGTTGAACAAAGGTGTCTAAATTCCTGTTCAGCAAATAATCAAGCATTCAATCAGGGAAGAGAAATAGTACTGACTCTTGTATTATTACCTGGAGTATAATCTTCTTTTGTACCGATCGTTAATCGAGAGGAAATCCTCACTCCGTTTTCACTGCTGTTACTACCGTCTAAAAAAAGTTGTTCGCTTCGAGTTTCACCTGGATCAAGATCATTAAACAAAAAATTTCTGACAACTCCTCTATATTTAACCTCCAGGTTTAGATTGTTAAGCCATGATGTCCCTTGATTCTGAATTGAAACTAAAAAGGGTGTTGTACCCCCTTGCATATCTTTAGGGTCAAAATAATACCCGACAATTGCACCATCGTTAATGTTAGGCGTATTACGATTTTCAATTCTCCCCATGTTCAGAATTCCATTTCCAGTATACTCATCAAAGCCTGGCTTTTCAGATTCATTGGAATATTCATAAACCAAATCAACTACCTGATTTGGCAAGAGAGACGGGTTTTTTGAAATCTCAGAGGCCAATGCTCCACTGATAAAAGCAGTCGCAACTGAAGTACCGCTAAAAGCAACCATTTCCTCATTCTCCCAGGCAGTATAAACTCCTACTCCAGGAGCCGCAATATCAACTCCATCTCCATAATTCGCAAAAGAAGATTGTCTCCCATTCGCATCGACTGAAGATACGCCTATTACATTTTCAAATTTAGCTGGGTAAGATACCTCACCAACCCCGTCATTCCCCACCGCCGCAACAATTAATACTCCATTTTCGTGGGCATAATCTACAGCATTCTTCATAACTTCGCTTCTACTCGTTCCCCCAAGACTCAAATTAATAACATTTGCTCCCCGATCTGTAGCTTCCACAATACCTTGAGCAACTGTAAAAGAGTTTCCTTCCCCCTTCTCATCAAGGACGCGCATAGATAAAAGTGAAACTGCAGGAGAAAGTCCCAGCTGACTAGGTTTACTTCCCGCAATAATAGAAGCGATTGCTGTTGCATGGCCCTTGGATATCTCTGCTCCCCCAACTAAGTCAACTTCCTCGATAAAGACGCCATCTAAAGTGTCGTGAAGCCGATCAACTCCAGAATCTAATATTGCAACTTTCACTCCCCTCCCCCATTCCTCTCGTTTATCGGCCACTCCCAACCATTCATTTGCATTAGGTCCAAAACTCTTTTCACCTTCTAAAAATTCAGCCCGAGGCAAGACTGGGGCCCGTACAGGGTAATTATATTGGGGCTCATTTTCCCATTGCTCCATAAACTGTGCCGCTTTCGAAAGGTCAGAAACTCGTATTCGCAAAAAGGATAACTCATTCATTTGATCAAGAATTTGAATCCCATTATTTTCAGCTCCCGATAAGAACAAGTCCATGCTCTCCAAAGAATCAAACCCAATGGTCAAATCTTTCAGAACATTTGAATTGGCTAATAATGCCATATCTAATTCATCATATTGAAATGAGTTTGAAGGATACAATGCATTCTGGTTTTCTTCTTCGTAAAGAATAATCTCCCTATCTTCAATAAACTCAGGAGAATGTTCGGGATTGTGAGAGTGCTCAACAATGTTAAAGTTTGAATTTTCAAAATTCCACAAAATGACCCCAATTAATAGCACGAATGCCAGAAACAAGAGAACAGATTTTCGAATGGACATACCTTATGATTGTGCTTCCATCGTGCTCACTCGCAAGAAGATTTATTCCAAGAAGCTAATCCTATGTCTAAATTTTTAATAGTTGGACACGGTTTGGCTGGTGCGGTTCTAGCACATACATTGATAGAAAAGAAACAGGATGTCTCAGTAATGGACACAAACCTTGGCCACAGTGCTAGCTCGGTATCAGTCGGCTTAGTGAATCCATTGATTGGACCAAAGCTTAATCTTCCTAAAAAAATGGTTGATTGCCTACAGGTTAACCAAAAGTTCTTTGCTCATTACGAAAAAACCTGGGATCAAAATTTCTACACTAAAATCAGATTTAATAGAATTTTCACTTCTGAAAAACAAAAAGCAATTTGGCAAAAAAAATCTAATCAACCGCAGTATCAATCTTTTATCGGAGAGGTCCTAAAAGTTAGCTATTATCAAAAAATGGAAGTTAATGCTGAATTTGCAGGCGGATTAACTTTACAAACATACCAACTTCAGGTTGGTGACTTCCTACAGGCAAGTAAAGAAAAACTGGAAGAATTAAATGCATGGGAAATTAACAAATTTAAAGAAGACAGCTTAACATCGAAATTTAAAATAATTTTTTGTGAGGGCTTTCGCGTCTTAGAAAATCCATGGTTTAACTATCTGCCCTTTGAACCAGCAAGAGGTGAAGTATTAAAAGTCACCGGTGACCGACACGAAGCGATGAGTAACGGATCGTGGTACCTCCCTCAACAAAATGGGGATGCCTTTATGGGCTCAACATGGGATCACAAAAACTTAACGATTGGACCAACGAATAAAGGCAAGGAGGAGATAATTAAAAATTGTAAATTTCTAAAATTAAAAAATAACCAAATTTCTTGCCACTTGAGTGGAGTAAGGTCAGGGACCAAAGATAGAAACCCTATCTTAGGGGTTCATCCAAAACATAAAAACTTATTTCTATTTAATGGGTTCGGCTCTCGGGGAACGACCAACATTCCATACTATGCAGAGAAAATGTCTGAATTCCTACTGGAAGAAAAAAACCTGCCAAAGGAAGTGAATTTATTGCGTTTTTCTTAGAATATGAGATTAACTGAACAGGCACATAAAGAAATAAGTAAGTTTCTATTGCTCGGAGATATTGCAATAGATGCCACAGCTGGAAATGGACATGACACCAGGTTCCTTTCTCAAAAAGTGGGAAATAAAGGTAGAGTCTTTGCATTCGACCGACAAATGGAATCAATTGAAAGAACTCAGTTATTACTTGAACGGGAAAACCTCCTAGCTCAGGTGACTCTATTTCCCCATTGTCATAGTACTATATCAAATAAAATCCCATCAGAATTTAAGGGTAAAATTAAGGTTTTCACTTTTAACCTCGGGTATTTGCCCTCAGGCGATAAAACAATTGTCACTGAGCCTCAATCCACCCTTTCAGCACTCATTCAATCATATGAGTATTTATCTGATGACGGAATGATTTCGTTACTTGCATACCGTGGGCACCCTGGTGGAAAAGAGGAATTTAATCAAATCGAAGAATTAATTCAAAATGAAAAATGGACTAGAAAACAGTTTTCAGGAAATGATAGAACAGAATCTCCTATTCTTTCATTTATAACAAAAACTTAAAAAGGATTAAAAGGATCGGATTCTAAATTGTAGTCAATATCGCTACGCCCGAACCCGAATAATTTAAGGAACTCCTTTTGGTATAAAGCAAAATCAGTTAATTCAAGCAGGTTCTCAGTTACAACGCTGGGCCAAATTTCAACTATCCGCTGTTGAACAACTGGGTCCATTTCCAAATCATCCAAGCGGATTCGGTTTTCTTCATCTACTGGAATATCAGTTTCTCCATATAAACGATCTTTAAAAAGACGACAGGTTTGCTCAATACATCCCTCATGCGTGCCGATCTCTTGCATAATCTTATACAGAATAGACACATATAAAGGCACTACAGGAATTGCTGAACTCGCTTGAGTGACCAAAGCCTTATTAACAGAAACATATGCCCCCCCCGAACCTGCATTTCTCATTTTTTCAGTTAGTCGGGCTGCAGTATTTTCAAGATGTAACTTAGCACGACCAATAGTTCCATTTCGGTAAATCGGAGTTGTAACTTGAGGTCCGATATAGGAATAAGCTAGATTCAAACAATCAGAGGAAAGTAAATTAGCATCAAGCAAAGCATCAGTCCATGCTTCCCAGTCTTCCCCACCCATAACTTTTTCGGTTTGGAAAATCTCATCTTCAGTCGCTGGGTCAATTGTAACCTCTTTCACTAATTTCTTATCCGTGTCCAAAGTCTTATTTTTATAAATTGCACCAATAGGCTTCAAGCAGGCACGATAGTTCGATCCATCCTTGGGGTCAGTTCTTCTGGGGGACGCCAAGCTATAAATCACCAAATCAAAAGAACCACCAAATTCCTTTGCTTTTTGAATGACTTCATTTTTTACGCTATCAGAAAAAGCATCGCCGTTGATATCTTCCGCCTTCATCCCCGCATCCCTTGCCAACTTACAAAATGCCGAAGAGTTGTAGAACCCAGCACTGGCAGTTCTCTCCTCCGTTGGGGGGCGCTCAAAGTAAACACCCAAAGTATCTGCCCCACAGGAAAAAGCGGCAGATATGCGTGATGACAAACCATAGCCCGTAGAAGAACCGATGACTAAAACCCTTTTGGGACGATTATCATGGGAAACTTTATTCTCACCTGCGTACTGTGCTTGTTCTCGAACATTCGCAAAACACCCTGATGGGTGTGAGGTTATACACACGAAGCCTTTTATTCTAGGTTTTATGATCATCAAAGAAAATTATTTTTAGTTAAACATTAAGCATTACTTTAAAAGCGATTGTTTACATATCACTGATTGATCATTAGTAGAAGTTCAATCTTTTCTTCCAATATGCCACGGAAAAACTCAAATTATAAAAAATTAACTTCGTTTAATGAAAGGCGGTTACTTTCAGAATTTATGGAATTACCCATGGGCGAGGATTTGACGAAGTACAGAGAGCCCCTGAGCATGAAAGATTTAATAGAGAAGACCTGGGCAAACTGGGGAATAGGTGATAGTAAATCCCCTGAACAAATAATTTCTGAAAATTGGCAAAAAGTTGTGGGGCGAGCACTTTCAGTAAAATGTGCACCGGAAAACCTCAATTCATCAAGCGGAATTCTTTTTATTAAGACTTCGAGCGGACCAGTTAAACAGGAACTGTCCTTTTCAAAAAAGAAAATTTTGGATAAAATAAAACGACTTGAGAGCTGTGATTTTGTAACGGACTTAAGGTTTACTTAGATTGCTCAGCGCTACTGAAGATATTCTTGTTCTTCGTAATTTCGTGATACCTTAATGAAAAGTAGAGCCGCAATGAATACCAAAACGGTCCAGAACCAAAACTCGGAAGAACCCGGTAACTTCGAAGAACCATCATCATTAATAATGAAAAATTTTACTGCCGAAGTAAAATAATTCCCCAAGGATACAGTTAGTAGGAATATCGCCATAATAAAAGATTTCATTTCCTTCGGAGCCTGGGTGTATGCAAATTCCAAGCAGGTTATGGAAACAAGAACTTCTGATGCAGTTAAAAGTAAACAGGCTAAAATCTGCCACCCCATACTTGGAGACTCCCCAAGATCAATTCGTTCCTGCAAAATTGCAACCAAAGTAAACGCAAACCCCATTACCCATAGCCCGAAACCAATTTTACGAAGTTGAGTGACAACAAAAAACCGCGAAGCGAGAGGATATATCAGATAAGAAAAAACAGGTATCAATAGAAGTATAAAAAGAGGATTCCAAATTGCCGCCACTTGGGCAGCAAGCATCTCACGACCTCCAACAAGGGGCATCCAATCAGGCAACACACGGTCCAAACTTCTGGCCTGAATCTGCCAAAGGGTTCCGATTTGATCAAAAAGTGCCCAGAAAACCACAACAAAGGCAAAAATTGAACACAAACGAAAAATAACTAAAATATTTTCGCCTGAAAATGTTTCCTTGAAATAGGCCTTCCCTCGGGGTGGGATATGAGCAAATTGTTTGCGGCCTAACCAAAACACAAGGGTCGCTACAGCCATTAATATACCCGGTAATCCAAAAGCATAATGAGGTCCAAAAATTGGTTCCCCCCTTGCCTTTTGACCAACCCAAAATTCAACATATGGATAAATCCAAGCACCCAAAGTTCCCTTCTCGCATGTAGCCTGAAGCAGAAATGGGGTGAGTAAACCGGAAAGAAATGCCCCGATATTAATTGAAAAATAAAACCAGCCAAAGACTTTTGAAAGCAGGTGATGATTTCGTCGATTAAACTGATCTCCTACATGGGCAGAAACACATGGTTTTATCCCTCCTGAACCTATGGCAATTAGAACAAGCCCCGCCATCAACCATGCTTTGGTATCGCCAACTAAGCCCATCAACGCAAGGCATCCATGCCCCAAACAATAAAAAAGAGAGAGGGAAAGGATCGTTTTGTATTTGCCCCAATACGCATCTGCCAAAATCCCTCCAATTAATGGGAAAAAATAAGCTGAACCCACAAATAGATGAACCCATGCTTCAGCTTCCTTTTCCTGAAAAAGCTGAGCTTCGCCGTTTGGTTGAACTAAATACATAGTCATGTAGGCCAAAAGAATGCTGCGCATCCCATAAAAGGAAAACCTCTCTGCTGCTTCGTTACCTATAATATATCCAATTCCGGGCGGCAAAGATGAGGATTGGATAGGAACACTTCGATAAATACTCATCACTCTAGTTCTTTTGAAAATGGCTCTGATCTCTTCTTCTTATCACTTCTTGATCTAAATCTTCCATAATCTTATTTTGCTCCCCTTCCAAAATTGCTTTTTCGGCTTCTTTTACTTTTTTTGGTTTGATGATAATTGAATACAAAAGAGCAAGAAGATTTATCCCACCACCTAATAGGCAAAAAAGCAAAACCATGGGATGGTATAAACCAGTCAAAAGAAATTGTAAAATAGCCAGGGAGGAGAACAAAGAGAAATTCACCGCACAAAGAAATGTAAATCTATTTTTTTTATTAATTCTAAAATTCATCTAATCGAAATAAAAAGTTTAATTATATACCACCTTCTCATGTCTTTACATAAAATCTTGCCAAGTACACTACTTTTCAATGGAATTTATTAATGCGAGTATTAAAATCACTATTATTTTCAGGTCTTATATTACTACAATCTTGTGAGTTCTTAGAAAACACAGAAATCACAGATAACAATCAATCGAAAACCCAAGAACTTAATACAAAAAAGGAAGTTCCTACGCCACCCCCTGTTGCAATAAATAAAGCAGAGAAAGATTTGGTCACTCCAACAATTAAAGAGGAGGAAAAAAAAGAACCAGAAATTGTAGATAAAATAGAACCGGCCAAGCCAGAAAAAGCTCCTTTCACCCCCGAATTGATTGCGGCAGTGAAAAACTGGAATGCTATCCCAAGGTCTGTTTTTCCACTTCCTGCTGTAACCATTAAAAAAGACATCAAATTTACCGCTTATTCGCAAACAGGGCAACCCATCGCCTCTTCAGTGCATCCTGCCGGCAAAGAAGTTATCGCACTTGCACATAATGGAAATATGCTCACTGTGGCCCCTTCCAAAAGAGGTACAATGCGGGGCACAATTTCTATGGATGAAACAGATTTCAAAGATGGAGTTGCCTATCTTTTTGTCTTACGAAAACTTCAGAGAGAAGCTTATGCTGCCAAAAAGGCTAAAGAGATGGAACTCATTGCAAAAACGCCAAGTGTTACTGGACCAAAGCCAAGTTCTCCTGCACCAATAAAAACTCAGAAAAAAGAGCAGAAATCCCTTTTTGAAGACCTACCAAGTCCGGGAGATTATGGTCATGGCAAATTTTGTATCTGCTCAGATTGCCGAACGAAAAGACTCGCACAAACTGGATCAATCAAATAATCAAACATTATGGCTATCGGATCGAAGAAAAAGAAATTAAAGAAAAAAGAAATCGAAATTGGAGATCATGTGAGAGAAACAGTTTCGTCAAAAGGCAAAAAGCGTTGTGGCGAAGTGTTAATGATCCTACAAGACAATCCCGGCGACCCGACTCTTGAGTGCGTGGAGGTTCATCCCGATGAACTAACCCCTCTTGTAAAAGGTTCCGACGGCATGAAAACATTTAAAACCAAAAGATCTAAACTTAAACATTACACTCCCAGAAAAAAACTTTTCTCGAAGAAAACTTTTGAAAAAGGAGATGTAATCCGCCACAAGAGAGGGTCAACCATTCGTTTCGGTCGAATAGTTTGTTTTGTTCATCCGGACGGACTATACTCGACCTCCCATGAAGAGGGTTACAATGGAAAAGATTTACTGGACTGCGTAGAAATTGATAAGAAACCGGGCTTACTTCAAATCATCGGACCTGACGGGGAACCAAAACGTTTTGAAGCACAGGGTAAGGATTGCAAAATTATGAAAGTCATCACTGTCGACTCAAAGGGTGAAGAGACTACAATGCATAAAATTGATATTCCTGATGAAGAGGAATTTTAAAATTTATTATTCACTTTTGAAGTAATTATCTACATCGAACTTTCTTACACGAACAACTTTGCTTTGCTTCGACTTGTAGGCAGATAACAAAATTCGGTCTCGAATCCCCTCTTTGGTCTCAAAAGAAAAAGCAATGGTATCCCTGCTCCAACGTGCAAAGCACCACTTTGCATGGTATCCCTGCAAAATATAAGAAACAGCCTCGGCTCTATTAAGGAAATATTCTCCTTTTATTTGAAGAACCATTTAAATCGACTTAAAGGTTTTTATCAATAAAAAGGCCACAACTCACAATTTGTGGCTAAAATAATAAAAAATCAATTATCGTAATCGCCTTTTTTAATCTTTTGACAGGTAGCTGGAGAAACACCGACCTGATCTGAGGCTGCTTGCAAAGTCATCCCTTGATCAAGTAAACCTTTTACTTGGGTAATGATCTCAGCAGTAATTTTAGAGCGTTTGCCTTTAATGCCAAACCTTTCATAGAAACTCGCTTTTGCGATTGGAGGTAACCCATTTACATAACATTCTAGATAATCAACAACACCGCGAAAAAGCTTTCTACCATCCTCCCTTTTATGCTGGGCATGATCATTTTTAATGAGATCATAAAATTTGCTTAAATCTTCTTTGCCCGATTGCTTGGAATTAATTTTCTTTTCTATTTTTCGTTTAAGTGCCTCAAGTTCTTTGATGCTCGCGTTCTCGTCAATATTCATAACAGTAATAATTTTATTAATATAAAAGTTTATTTTTAATGATAAAATATAAGCAATGTAAAGCTATTTTTAAAGAATAAGAGAACGATCTAAACTTCGATATTGTATCGCTTCTAATAAATGAGGCATTTGAATATTTTCAGCATGATCAAGATCGGCAATCGTTCGGGAAACTTTTAATATTTTATCATAAGCTCTGGCAGATAATGAAAGTTCGTTCATTGCACGTCTTAATATTGATGCTTCCTTAGTACCAATTTTGCAATGCTTTGTAATCATTTTGTTATTCATATTTGCATTATTTAAAACCTTATTTCCATCGTACCTTTGCTCTTGAAAAAACCTACATTTTTGAATCCTCTTCCTTATCTCAGAAGAACATTCTCCGGTATCTTCATTTTGTAAATCTTCAACCCTTACTGCAGGTGCTTCAACATGAATATCAATACGATCAAGCAAAGGACCACTGACCCGGGAGCGATACCGTTGAATCTGGGGCATAGAACACCTACAATCATTCGTTGAATCTCCTAAATAACCACATGGACAGGGATTCATTGCCGCGACTAGCATAAAACGACTGGGAAGAGTAATTTTACCCGCACTCCGAGAAATCGTAACTTCGCCATCCTCTAATGGCTGTCTCATTACCTCAAGGGCGGACCTCTTAAATTCAGGCAGTTCATCAAGAAACAAAATTCCATTGTGAGCCAAGGAAATTTCGCCCGGTCCTGGAATCGTACCACCACCCAGTAAACCCACATCGCTAATGGTGTGATGAGGTGAACGGACAGGACGGCAAAAAAACTTTTGCTCATCAATTAAAGACGAATTACCAGCAGCAGAATGAATATTTAATATTTCCAAAAATTCTTCCGTGCTCGGTTCAGGTAAAATTGAAGGAATTCGTTTAGCAATCATTGACTTACCGGAACCAGGAGGGCCTAACATTAGCAAATTATGCCCCCCAGCTACTGCAACCTCCACGGCTCTACGAACATTAGCCTGTCCCTTAACCTCAGAAAAATTAACATCAGCATAACTCGTATCCTTAAGGGTCTTCTTTGGTTCAAGGGGCATTAATTCATGCTCTTTCGACAAAAAAGCTACAGCCTCGGACAGAGAACCCACAGCAAAAACATCTAAACCGGGAAGAAAACTGGCTTGGGTAGCCGAATCCCGAGGAAGTAAAATGCCCTTTTTCCCTTGCTCTTTTGCAAGCATAGCCATTGATAGGCTCCCCTTAATCGATCGAGTTTGACCAGAAAGAGCAAGTTCTCCTGCGATCATAAAATCATTCAGGCAATCTTCTGGCAAATGCCCCATCACAGCTAACAAACAAAGAGCGATGGGGAGATCGAATGCAACTCCCTCCTTACGCAAATCCCCCGGTGCCAAATTAATTGTAACTCTTGACCTTGGTTTGGAATATCCCGAATTAGCTAAACTTGACAGAATTCTGTCCAAAGACTCCTTTACCGCTGCATCAGGCAGCCCTACTAAAACACAGCGTGGTTCACCCTTCTCCCCACCATTGACCTCAACCGTTACTGGGACTGCGGTCACCCCCTGAAGGGTAGCTGAATGTGTAACTGCTAGCATAAGTTTGGAATTAAAAATATCATTATCGATCTCTGATTAGTTTTGAAATTTCTCTAAAATCGGAATGATCAGCCGTACGAAGGAAAGCATAAATAAAGCTTTCAAGTGGGATAATGTGGCATCCCAACTTCTCGAGTTTAGCCAGTGCAATTGATGCGTCATCCGATCTTCTTGCCCCGACACAGTCATATAAAATGGTCACTTCCAAGCCAGACTTTAAAGCATCAACTGCACTTAGATAAATGCAAATAGAAGTTTCGATGCCCACAAATACTAAATGTGAAAGCTTTCGCTCGTTCAATTCAATATGAAATTCTTCACTACCAAAAACAGAAAAGCTGTTCTTTTTAATAGGATTTATAGAAGGTATGAGCCTGGATACGCAATCAATAGTAAACCCAAGTTTTTCAGGCACTTGCTCTGTAACAATTAAAGGTAAGCTAAAACTCTTAATTGCTTTAATTAAAATATTTAAAGAACAAAGTAATTCATCTTTATTTGCAATAGTACTTAGTAAACTTTCCTGTACATCAATCAATACTACACCAACGCTTGGTAATTCATCAACTGCTTCAATTATCCCATCTTTATTTTTCATTTTAAAATTAAGGTTTTAATGCTTTATCAGGTTACCAAAAACAATGTATTGTATGAGCACAATAGAAAATAAGCTAAACATATTTAACCAGAAATTAATTTGAAACCCTCATCCTCAAAATTAAGCAACACCAAACGCCGGGTTTTTCTTGGGGCACTTCCTTTCTTTTTTACCTTACCCTCATGTCGTAAAAATAAATACGACCCAAAAAAGATTACCCTAAGGCCAAGGGTCTACTTAGAAGGTTCAGCACCCATTCCACTTTTTGATGAGTATGATTTCACCAGTGTTCGAATTGGCACGGTTGACAATATATTTTCAGATAATCCAGAAGACAGAAACTATGCCATTTGGTTTGCCTTCGACCGCAGAAGCTCGATGGCCCTGCAAAAAGAAACCATAAGAAATATGGGAAAAAGGTTTCAACTTGCAATTGCGGGACAGATTATTGGCATACACCCCATAGAAAGAGGAATTTCCAATGGAGTGCTCCCCTTTCTTCTTTCCGAAAGTATTACTCAAGAAAATGCATATCTACTGCTACAAGAATTAAATCTATCGCTATACCACATCAGGGGTGAACTTGAGCAAAACAAATGAGACTGATCGTACCTTCATTCACTGTCAACAATGTGTTCGTATGGGCAATACTATTGGCATCTCCAATAATTGTTTCCATTGCCGGAACTCCAACCTTTCAATTATCTTGGCCCACTCCTAACCCCGCATTTGCAAGGGGCATGGGCTACTCAGCCTTTCTTCAAAAAACTGGTCCCGATAAAGAATTTTCTTCCGGTGCATTTGGATGTGTCAGAAATAATGGATACAAGTTTCATGAAGGATTAGACCTCTACCCTGTAAAAAGAGATCCAAAGGGAAAAGCAGAGGACTCGATTTTTGCAATTACCGACGGAATCGTTACCCACATAAATGCAACTGCAGGTTACAGTGCATATGGAAAGTATGTTGTTCTCGAACATAAAAACCTCACTCCATCTCTTTATTCTTTGTATGCCCATCTTGATTCAATTAGCCCGAATCTGAAAATTGGCAGTAAGGTTTCAATCGCACAGGTCATTGGAAAAATGGGAAACTCCTCCTCTGGCTATCGCATCCCACTCAATCGGTCTCACCTCCATTTTGAGATTGGACTGCGGCTTACCAATAAATTTCAAAATTGGTATAATAAAAAACGATTCAGTTCGAAAAATAGACACGGGAATTACAGTGGATTTAATTTAGTGGGAATTGATCCGATTCAATTTTATTCCGAGTACAAGAAAAAATCTTTTGCAACCCCGGCAGATTTTATCCGTACACTCTCCCCATCCGTGGTTGTACAGGTAAAAACAGACAAGACTCCTGATTTTGTTACCCGCTACCCCTCGCTTTCAGTAGCTAAGAAATCCAATAATTCAAATGGATGGAAAGCCACCTTTGGTCCCTATGGGATACCTCTGCTCATCGAACCAGTAACCAAGCCCATTGGTCCCAAAGAAAAACAAATTCAAATTCTTAGCTTTAATCCTGAATCACAAAAAAAGCCCTGTCGCAGGCTTACCAAAAAAATAGGTGACCGGTATATACCTGCTGAACAGTTACAAACTTATTTGGAACTACTTTTCGAATTGTAAACGGACCTTGAGAATTGCCTGTTTTATATCATCCCATGGTTACGGGCACGCGACCCGATGCCTCGCAGTTCTGGATGCACTCTCCCAAAAATTTCAACCACTTGAAATTTCAATTTTTTCATCTCTTCCCAATTCTTTTCTGGAGCAAAATCTGAATTCTTCAAAATTTACCTCCCACAATACAAAAACGGATATTGGACTAATTCAAAAAACACCCTTCGAACACGACCTGGCTCAAACAGTTTTAGAATGGGAGCAATTTTTGAATTTAAAAAGTTCTGAAAATCAAAAAACAACTGAAAGTGTAAAAGAAATAAATCCGGATTTTATATTATGTGATATTTCGCCATTGGGGATAAAGCTGGGAAAACAATTAAAAATTCCCACTGTTTTAATTGAAAATTTCACCTGGGATTGGATTTACCAAACATATGTCGATACAGAACCAAAATTCCTGCCCATCATAGAAAACTTAAAAGAAATATTTAGTTATCCAGACCTGAGGATTCAAACAAACCCAATCTGCGAAAGATTATCCGATTATCCATTGGTTAATCCAATTTTCAGAATGCCTCGCGGATCAATTTCAGAAACGAAAAGAAAAATGGGCATCAATGAAAATGATCAGGTCATCCTCATTACCACTGGGGGAATATCTCAGGACTTTCAATTCATCCAAAAACTTGAACAGTTTCCCCATTACCATTTCATCGTTTCCGGAGCTCAGCCCCGGGCAAAGTCCTATCAAAATATTTTTTTCCTACCTCATAATTTCCCTATTTATTTCCCCGATATTGTAAATATTTCTTCAGTTATCGTGGGTAAGGCGGGGTATGGAACCGTTGCGGAAGCGTGGGGTAACAACAAAGCGTTCATTCGGGTATTTCGTCACGAATTCAGGGAGTCTCCTTATCTGAAAACATTTTTGGACTCCCATGTGCCTGGGGAAGAAATTGATTTGGATCATTTCCTCTCTGGAGACTGGTTAAATAATTTAGATAATCAATCTTTCCAAAATTCAGACGCATCTGGTACCCGAAAAGATCTGAACGGAGCGATCCAAGTGGTTGAATTGATCTCAGATTGGATCAATTCAATTTTATTACACAGAAAGGGGTAAGATTGTTCTTTTGAGAAAAGTCATAGAATCCCCTCCAACAATTACAAAAATGTATGATAACCAATCCGATTCATGATCAGAATTGACGGACATGTTCATTTCGTTGGAGATGGATCAAATGGCAGTGGATGCTGGCTTAGATCCAGCACCTTGCTCGATCTCATAGTCGAGCCCATCGTGAAGGCACAGGCGGGTATTTTACAATCCAGTAAGAAACTCGGCGTGGATCACGCGTACGAGGGAAAACTGATACAATTAATTGACCAGTCCACACTCGATGCCGTTCTCCTGCTCGCCATGGATTACCCCTACGACGAAGATGGAAACTGCCTTAAGGAAAAAGCAAAATTCTACGTCCCCAATGATCATGTGCTCGGCCTCGCAAAAAAACATGCTCAGATCATTCCTGCCTGCTCTATCCATCCAGCCCGTAAGAATGCGATCGAAGAACTGGAACGATGTGCAGAAAAAGGAGCCAAAGTGCTAAAACTTCTGCCCAATTGTCACAATGTCGACTGTTCAAATAATCGCTACCGAACTTTTTGGGAAAAACTCGCCAAGCTCAATATGCCCTTTCTTGCCCACACCGGCGGAGAATTCTCCGTCCCCGTGCTCAACGCAAAATTTGCTGATCCCCGGATTCTTCGACTTCCCCTGGAATGCGGAACCAAAGTAATCGCGGCTCATGGAGCCGGTAAATCCGGACTTTGGGATCCGGATTATACCGCGGATCTACTCAAGATGATGGACGAG
>Ga0209631_10003895_pt1 | contig 16863 bp, 17 predicted proteins | sample COG_08_FD_184752 | JGI IMG/M metagenome (GOLD analysis project Ga0209631, IMG submission 184752) | Pelagic Microbial community sample from North Sea - COGITO 998_met_08 (SPAdes) (version 2) | ecosystem: Environmental > Aquatic > Marine > Neritic zone/Coastal water | place: Helgoland, sampling...
CTCTGCATGTCTGTTTGAGATGCGTTGGCTCTTTTGTTCAACTACTGCGAGTCTTCGGTTCATCTCGACGCCTTGACCCGAGGTACTGACTTTGGATTGTGATTTCCCAAAACTGAAGCTCATACCCGCTTTGAAAGTATAGTCGGGATCGTCATGTGTCAAAAAAGAGGTCCCCGCATTAAGAGACGCGTTCTGCAGAAACCGAGGAAGTTTATCAGAGAAGCCAAAGCTGGATAGATCGGCTGCACAGCCGATTGCCATCGCAGAGTATGAACCACGGACACCAGAGCCGACACCACAGGTATGACTGCCATCGCCACCTTGAGTTGGCAACGATGTTAGCGCAGCACTTAGTGCAACCGACCTGGCATCTTGTTTGCGCATTGTTTTATTCAGGTTGGATATACCGCTAGTGTTCTTATTAATAGATGTTAAAACGTTGGTGCCACCGATCAATAGATTAGTGCCACTTTTGATGTTGATGTCGATTTGGCTGCCCGCAGCATTTGTTGCATACAGTAACTGTTGTCCACCAGTTTCTATGGTGACAAGAGAATTTTCTCCTATATGCATACTGCCATCGGCTTTTTTCTCAAACAACTTCTTGCCGTCATTGCCGACAATTTTACCCACGCCGGTATGAGACAAGCCCAGCAAAGACACATTAGTGAGTGTTGGCGCAGCAGTGGTCTCAACTAACGAACCATCTTTGCCACTGTAAACCTTAAATGTGTTATTGGTCTGAAGCGCGTAAAAATTTCCTGTGTTTTTGTCAAGATATGAACCACTTGAAAAATTTACTCCTGAATCGGTTAGCCCAGCACACTCAGCGGTATCGAAACTCGCTAGAGACGTGGAAGCGCCTGTGGTGGAGTCGACGGACCATAAATCTCGCGACACCGTGCCAAAACCACCAGCATTACCAGAGCAATCGTATGACGTTCCCGAACCGGTAGTCCCAGTGCCGCTGCCTGTAGTTGTGCCCCAGACGGTATAAGTGTCCGCGGAAACGTGGAAGGTAAATACGCTAGCTAAAATGGCTAAGCACGAATTAGTCAAGATATATTTAAAGGCAATATCTAGTTGGAATTTTTTGAACATGAGTTTTCCCCTTGAAATGGCAGTGATGTGTGTCCGGCTGACGAATAAAGCTATAACTGTCAAACAGTCTATCAGCTGTAGCCCTAGCTATCGTTTTAGAGCACTGTTATGAAGATTCTTCCCACAGGATAACACGGGACATTGAGTCAATGTAGTTAAAGTGTTACTAATTTATGTCTGTGTTGGTAGCGTTAAGGGGAGTTGAAGGTATTACTATGACAGCAAAGAATGGCAAGAAGCAGTTACACTTCACTTTATTTACTTTTCCACCATTCGTACATCATTACCCTGATGGGTGGCGTCATCCGCAAGAAATGCTTGGGGGTATTTATAATCCTTTGGAGCCGGACATTTGGGCTCGTGTAGCACGGTCACTAGAGTCGATGAAAATCGATGCTTTCTTCGTAGGCGATGGCGGAGCGATTTATAACAGTAACGAGAACAGCCCCGCGACGTCCCTTCGTTATGGCAGTCAGACTTTAGAATTTTTTGCCCCTCAATTTGCCACGATGATCGCGACGATGGCACCGGAGCTCGGAGCTGTTTCAACTATCAATACCGAAGAGTTAAACCCTTGGACGTTTGCTCGGATGGCACAGACTATGGATCACCTCACCAAGGGTCGAGTTGGGTTTAATATTGTAACCGGTCTTAACCCTGGTGGATTAGCGGACAATCTCGGGACAGATGTGCGTGAGCATGACGCTAGATATGAGCGTGCCGAGGAGTTTATGCAGGTATGTTACTCACTATGGCAGAGTTGGGATTCAGATGCTTTAGTACGAGATCCTAAGCAACCATTATTCGCAGACCCGGCCAAAGTTCATGAGATTAACTTTGAGGGTAAATACTTTCAGTGTCGGGGTCCAGCTCAGCTACCGCGTTCGCCTCAGGAAATTCCTGTGCTTTTCCAAGCTGGCCAGTCGCCGCGTGGAAGACAATTCGCTGCCCGTCACGCTGAGGGTGTGTTTACGATTAGCCCTGATCTCCCAGCGATGCAAGCATATTATCGAGATGTAAAAGACCGTGTTGCGAATGAGGGAAGGAGAGAGTCTGATTTAGCCATCTTAACTGGGATATTCCCGATTATTGGTAGTTCTGAGGCGGCAGCTAAAGAGAAGTATGAACAGTTGATCGAACTTGCTACAGCCGAGGCAGGCTTGGCTTGGATCTCAGGATATGCCTGTTACAACTTTGCTCAAGTTCCGCTTGATACAAAACTTTCCGATATGGATCCTAATGATTTTGCGGGTATTCAATCGATATTTGAACTTACCATGGCAAGTTCAGCAGATGCTGCTAGTCAGACGCCTCATCTATATACATACCCGCATGTTGAAGAGCCAACTGTTCGTGATTTGTGCATTGCTAACGCCCAATCAATTGTGCCTAAGGTTGTGGGTACGGTGAAGCAGGTGGCCGATCAGTTAGAGCAGATTGTTGATGCAGAGGGCAGCGATGGATTTATGTTCTCGACGGTTCATATGCCTGGTTCGATAGACGAGTTCGCACCAGTCATTGCTGAGCTGCAGCGTCGAGGGCGTTTTCGGACTGAGTTTGAGGGACCAACTTTGCGGGACCGTTTCGGAACACGACCATACCCTTGGTCTATTCCGTAATCTTTAGGACCTAGGGAAGGCTCGCTTAATTACTGATAATCATATCTATTTTAGGTGTGCATTTTAAGGTTTGAAGGACTACGCAGTAGCGTTCGGTGACCTCCACGATCTTTTTAAGTTCTTCGTTTGTTGCATTTCCAGCTATATCGAAAGTTAGAGTGATCTTCTCAAATCCAACAGGCGCTTCTTTCGCAACTCCGAGAGTGCCCCGAAAATCGAGAGACCCTTCTGCCACTACTTTAGACCTCGTCAGTTCCTTATCAAAGGCTGTTGCGACAGCCTTTAGCGTGACCCCGGCGCAAGCGACTAGAGCCTCAAGGAGCATGTCACCTGAACATGCTTCTAACCCTGAGCCTCCGGTGGCCGGGTGCAAGCCCGCCTCGATGATATTTTGATGTGTTTCAAGCTTACAACTTAATCCTTCCCCTCCATTCGATTCAGCTCTCAGTTTGATTAATGCCGAATCTGGTGACTTCTTATATAGCTCTTTAATAGGAGCCTGTAGCTTTTTTAATTTAGCTGGATTCATGTGTTTTCCTTATAGCGTTTTTGTATATGTGACGGGCGTGTTTCATTTATCTTTTTTCCAGTCTGGCAATGATGAGTGAGCAGGGTGTCCTGGCCTAAGTCGGTTTTCTCCATCCCCAAAGTAGTTTTCTCTCAGAGTGGTCCCTGTGTAGGAGGTGCGCATTCTTTTTCTTTTCTGTAATTCAGGCACCACAAGATCAACAAAATCATTAAACCCACTAGGCTGAGTGACAGGGACTAGATTGAAGCCATCGCAATCAGTTTCATCAACCCATTTCTCTAATTCATCGGCTACGGTACTAGGGCTTCCTATGATTTTTGGCATGAGACTTCCGATTGCCATGTAATCAGCTACATCTTGCAGACTCCATTCACGATCAGGATCTATGACTACTAAAGCGGATAGTAGCCCTTGTATGGCATCGGTTTTCATTTCAACTAAATTGTCTGTGGAGTCTAAGTCAGCTAGGTCAATTCCTGCCCAGCCACAAAACAAAGCCAAAGAACCTTCTGGGCTAGTATATGACTTAGCTTCTTCAACTTTCTTTTGGGCGGCCGCATCGGTTTCTGCGACAACAACCGTGACGCCTGGGAAGATTTTTATATCGTCTCTTGCTCTTCCTTGTTTGACCGCCGCGTCGCGATAAGCTGTAACCGCTTTCTTGCATGCCTCAATCGTAGGGAACATTCCAAAAACGCCTTCGGCATGTCGGCTGGCAAAGGTCAGCCCGCGTGAAGATTGTCCGGCTTGATAGAGCACAGGTGTCCTTTGGGGAGAAGGTTCGCACATATGTGGGCCAGGCACGTTAAAGTAATTGCCCTTGTAGTTTATTTCATGCACTTTTGCAGGATCCGTATGCGTATTTTTTTGAATATCCCTGACAATTGCGTCTTCTTCCCAAGAATGCTCCCATAATTGGTAGGTAACCTCCATATATTCATCGGCGCGGTCATAGCGCTGATCATGTTCCATCATTTGTCCTCCTAGACCAAAATTTTCATTTGCATCTGCTAGGTAGGATGTGACTATATTCCAAGCGACTCGGCCTCGCGTAAGATGATCTAGAGTCGAGAATAGCTTAGCAGTCTGGTACGGATGGAAATACGTAGTACTGTAAGTGCAGGCAAATCCTATGTTTTTTGTGGCATAAGCCATAGCAGAAATAGCCAAGGTAGGATCATTGCTGGGGAACTGGACAGTGTGACGCACAGCAGCCTCTCTTGAGCCTTTGTATACATTGTAGGTCCCATGTACATCAGCTAAAAACAAAGCATCGAAACAACCTTCTTCCAACTTTTTAGCGAGCTTTACCCAGTAGTCAATTTCCTTGTAACCTAAGCTAGAACCATCCACAGGATTCTTCCATTGTCCTTTTGAATGATGGCAGATGCTACATTGTGTAAAAGCATTCAAACGGATTTGTTTTAGTTTTTCTCTCACGACATTGCTCCCCAGATCCAGTTCCGTGATTAAATTGTTTGCCGATACTTTAACGTTCATTTGATAGTCATGTATAGAATGAGCGTTCTTCTGGACAGCCGTCGCCCTTGTTACTAGTGGGCATATATTTATGCAGATGCCTGGTTGATAATAGAAGATATATTTTTCCATACTAAATAGCTGACCAAGAGAACTATAGGCATAATGCCAAAGCTGGTGTTATCCATGACGAATATTGGAAGGAAAAGAGATGATCCAATCCGAAGAAAATTTTGATGGGACGTGGCCTTATGCGCCTAAATTTTTTGATGGTGCTGGTTTCAAAATGCATTATATCGACGAAAACTCAAGTTGTGATGATGAAGTGTTTATTTGTGTGCATGGTCAGCCTACTTGGGGGTATTTATATCGGAATATTATTCCTGGTTTGAAAAGAATGGGGCGCGTGATTGTTGCAGATCATATGGGTTTTGGAAAGAGTGAAACGCCTAGCAATGCCCGATATACGATAGAAGAGCATTGCAATAATTTAGAAGCTTTGGTTCTCGAATTAGACTTAAAGAACATTAACCTTGTGCTGCAAGATTGGGGAGGGCCTATTGGAAGTAGTATCGCGTATCGTCATCCTGGTAGGGTCAAAAGACTATGTGTCATGAATGCTGTAGTGGGGGGGCGTGCCAAGGAAAATAAATTTTCTCAGTCTCCTTGGAGCCAGTGGGTAACCTCGGAAGAATTTCTACCTACGGTCAGTAATCTAAATGCCACTGTTTTATCTGTGATGAAAAGAATTGGCTTTGAGCGCACTCAACATATTACCGAAACTTGGATAAGAGCTTATGCAGCCGCTTTTCCCACGTCTCAGGACTGTATCGGTGCTATTCGTTTCCCTCAATGTATTTCGGACCGTGAGACAATTGAATTTCTCAAGTCTATTAGAACTGAATCTGCGGTAAGTCGTATAAAAGAAAAGCCTGCAATTTATGTTCATGGTGAAGCTGACAGAGCGTTGCCGCTTGATTTTACCGTAGGCTGTTTCAAAGATCTGTGGCCGAATGGCCCAGTAGTTACTCTCCCAGGTGTAGGGCATTTTTTACAAGAAGACGCACCTGAAGCTGTTAGTGCTCTCATACAATTATTTGTTCAGTCTACCTAGATTTTTCTGAATCAGGAGATTGAAAATATGACAGACCTCTATAAAAATTTTGCAGAGCTAGCAAGAAACGAAATAGAGGGTGTTGATTATTCAATTTCATTCGTCGCGAGAGGTAACGGTTCTCTTCTTATTGCAGCGCCTCACGCCGGTGTGATTGAAGTCGGTACGTCTTCTATATCCGAGCTTATAGCCGGGGATGATCATAGCTTATATCAGTTCGAAAGCCATAAAGCAGTAGATGAAAATTATATCTCGCTTCATATCACGAGCCATATTTTTGATGAGCCAACATGTATCCGTGCCGTTGAATCCCATGACTTCGTGGTCACAATACACGGTTGCCACAATAGCGAGGAAATTGTTTTTTTAGGCGGGATACATCAAAAGTTAATTGACAATATTGCTGAGGGGATTAGGAATATAGGAATAGACGTGCGCACAGAAAACCATCGCTTTCCAGGCAGGCACCGTAACAATATTTGCAATAGGGGCCGCTCTGGTATGGGGGTTCAAGTTGAGCTTTCAGAGCCACTACGCCAGGTGGGCAATTACACCAAGATTGTATCTGCAATCCGTTCCAGCCTCGAAGAAATTTAAAGATAACTATGTTCCTCACTCATTTTGTAATGATACTTGTGTTATTTTTATTGTCTTTTTTGATGTGACCTTATGAATAACGATTATTTTTCTAGTCAAGCTGATGCCTACCGCCGTTTTCGGCCTTCATACCCGGAGAGATTGTTCGAGTTTTTATCAAACGAACTTCATAATGACTCTTTAATTTGGGATTGTGCGACGGGCAATGGACAAGCCGCTATGCAGTTTGATCAACGCTTTAAGATTGTAGCCACAGATCAAAGCAGCTCACAATTAAGTCATCGAAGTTTTTCAAGTAATATTCTTTATGCTCAAGCAAAAGCGGAGTATGCGCCTTTTGGCGACAGATCCGTATCTCTAGTTACCGTCGCACAGGCACTACATTGGTTCGACTTTGACGTCTTTTATAGAGAAGTAAGGCGAGTACTTAAGCCTGGCGGTATAATTTCCGCTTGGACGTATAGCTTTTTGGCGGCATCGCCACAACTGGGAAGTGATATTGATGAATGTGTGCGTTCGTTTTATTACGAGGTTGTAGGAAGCTATTGGCCACCGGAGCGTCGATGGGTGGATCAACTGTATGAAGCTATTCCTTTCCCATTCGACGACATTCAGGCCCCCGATTTTTACCTAGACCTTTCCTGGGATCTGATTGAACTTGTCGGCTATCTGAGTTCTTGGTCATCGGTAGCCCAGTATATAAAGGTCAATAAGGCTGATCCTATGCCGGATCTGGAAAGACAACTTACTCGGTTATGGGGAGATCCCCAAGTGAAAAAGACGATGAAATGGAAGCTAGGGCTGAGAGTTGGGAGGAACGATTAACTCAATGTTGCGTGAGCTTAGACCTTACATTAGGGCAGATATCTGAAAGTTAGATTTATGCGTGGTTGCATAATATTTTTTCTTTTCGGTATCTGATGAAGCCAATATTGTTGCATAGGATGTTCCATAGATAAGAGGCTTCCGTGGGTTAGATTCATGGCAACGGTATCCCCTGTGCCGTCTTTCCTCTTGAGTTGAAATGTTCTAGTCGCGCCGAGACTCACAGAGGCTATGTGTATGTGATCGCCAAGTTCAGCTTCGTCATCTGCATGCCATGAGACTGAGTCTCCTCCATTTCTATAGTAATTAAGAAGAACGCTGTTAAAAGAATGCCCTAGAAGACGTTCCACCTTAGTATTTAATATATCTAAAACGACAGTGTAAGGATTACCTAACATTTCAATCCCAGAGTAGGTGTAGGTTTTCTCAGTCCTAGAATACCAAGCTGCCAGCCTTGGAATAGGGCTGATATTGCCCTTAAAATTAATAGTATCTTGTTTCCAAGGAGTGTCTTTCTGGAGAACATTAAAGATGTCGTCTGCTTCAACGTGGTTAATGAAATCATGATGGAGAGTCGCAGAGCCATTCACTAGGGGAATTGACGTAGGCTGGTCCTCAAATAAATCCGACAATCAAGACTCCTTGTGCCTCTTAGATAGCTTTGAGGATATTTTCTTTAAGACTCATTATCGCCGTGCTTAGTCATTGAACTGGGTCGTGCTGGCGCATCCGAAATATCGATATTGTTTACAAAGTTTTTGAACTCAGCATTGTAGGTGTTTTCTCTCATAGACCAGAAATGCGTAAAAAAATCTGTTTGTATTACAGCCTTCATCAGGTATTCGTACCCAGACCATATTTCTTTGCTGACATGTCCCGTCTGGTACTGCCTATAAAGCATCTCAAAGGTGCGAGTAATGCCTGTGACAAGCATTAGCATGCGTCCTTTTTCTGTAGATGTGAGGCTCGCAAAATCTTCAGCACCCTGCAAATATAACCTTGAGAGTTCTTCTGATGAGGCAATAGTCATCATGTTGTGGTTGATGAGTTTGGCGCTTTCTTGCTCAATAGTCGCTTGAACAGCTCTGGAGTTTTGGCGGATTTGTTTGCCGAGATAAATGAGCGATACCACTACGGCAACAGCTGCAGTTGCTTCTGCTATTGAGCCCATCGCTGACCAGTTAAAGAGAGCTGCTGTCCAGTTCATTGTATTTCCTAAATCACTTAAATCTATAGGCAGTCATATTAGCGCATTCTTCATTTTTCTCATATTTAAAATAAATGAAAATGTTTGGCTATCTTTTCGGGCTAAGCTTACGATATAACATTAAGTGCCACGCGAAATGCGATGCAAAGTCAAGCTATCGGGGGAAGTATGCAGCAGCGAAATTTTGAAATGATTGAGACGAATGGCGTCACCTTACGCGTTGTCGTTGAAGGTAATGGACCTTTGATTATTCTGCTACATGGATGGCCTCAATCCTGGCACTTGTGGCGGCACCAGATCGATCCTCTCGTTGCCGCGGGCTATTGTGTAGCTGTTCCAGATCAAAGAGGGTATGGGGGCAGCAGCAGTCCCCACGAAGTTTCCGAATATACTATTTTGAAGTTGACCGCAGATGTCGATGGGATAAGAAAAGCTCTGGGTTTTGATACATTTAAGCTTATCGGTCATGATTGGGGCTGCATCGTCGCATGGAACACAGCGCTGCTTTACGAATCAACATGTACCGCTGTAATGGGACTGTCAGTCCCGTTTTGGAGAGTGGGTAATGCGACTATCAATCCAAGGGGCTTCGATGACAAGTTCTGGTACATTAGGCACTTTCAAAATGAGCATGCGGATGATGAGCTGAATGCCGATGTGGAACGCAGCCTGCGCATTTTGTCTCATGGTTTGGGAGCTGATTCTCCACCAGGGACTTGGATGGAGCAATTGAGTTATCCAAGTTCAAAAGGGCTGCTCGACGTACTTCCTGAGCCCGAGGTCTTGCCTCCATGGATCAGCTCAGAGGATTTTGAATATCATGTGGACCAGTTTAAGATCAGTGGTTTTAGAGGGCCTACGAATTGGTATCGTAATCTACGCAACCTTAACAGTATGACGCCGCAACTAGAAGGTAAACGCTTTTCCCAGCCTGCGGCTTTTGTTGCAGGAACTGACGACGATGTGTTGTTATATGATATTAACTGGCGGGACTGGTTTGTAGAAGGATTTGAAGATCTGAGGTTTCTAGAATTAGTAGATGGAGCAGCGCATTGGTTGCAGGTCGAAAAACCGCACGAAACGACCGCTCTGATTCTCCGGTTTTTAGAGGAGGTTAGCTAGCGCTCTTCTACTCGTTTTTATACAGGGGATCATGTAGCCTTAGCCAATGGATCCAGCGACACAAAATTATGTTTTTTATGATACTGAAACGAGTGGGTTAAGCACGCGCTTTGACCAGATACTGCAGTTCGGCGCTATTCTGACTGATAGCGATCTTAATGAGTTGGAGCGTTTTGAAATACGCTGCCAATTGCGTAAGCATATCATTCCGGCACCTGGGGCATTGAAAGTTACTCGCGTATCCCCTAGCGCAATGTTTGATGAGTCTTTGCCAACTCACTACGAAGCGATGGTTCAAATCCATCAGATATTAACGGGTTGGTCTCCTGCTGTTTTTATGGGGTATAACTCGCTTTCTTACGACGAAGAAATGCTAAGACAAGCTTTCTACCAGACTTTACAATCGCCCTATATTACTAATACTGGTGGTAATGGTCGTGGAGATGTTCTTCGGCTCATGCATGCGACACATATACTTGCCCCAGGTGTTATTCAGCCAGTTCCTGGCCCCAAAGGAAATCCGACATTCCGACTAGAAAGTCTGGCACCTACTAATGGGTTTGCTCATCAGAGCGCACACGACGCTATGGCCGATGTCGAGGCAACGATACATTTAGCAAAGCGGGTTTTAGAAGAAGCACCTCATGTGTGGGATATGATGTTAACCACGTCATCGAAACGTGAGACTCTGCAATTACTCAATGATCAAAGTATCCTCATTTTATGTGGTCCACAAAATGGAGGGTGGTCAAAACCAGTCACAGTATGTGGTCGACATCCAGACCAAGATAACCAACAACTTGTTTTTGATTTAAATCAAGATCCCTCTCAGTACTTCAGTATGAGCTTGGAAGAACTTTCTAAAAAAATTCGAGGAAAGAATAGTCCTATCAGAAAAATAGCCGCTAACAAACAGCCTATTCTCTTGTCGCTCGATGATGCGCCAGACCATACAATTCCTGCAGACATTTCGTACGAAGAATTAGCAGCTAGAGCAGAAATGATTAAAGACAGTATAGATTTTAAACATCAGGTGTCAGCCGTGATTTTTGAACAAGAAGCTGACGAAATCAAACTTTCTAATGAAGTAGAAGATCAAATTTATGATGGTTTTTCTAGTCGCTCTGATTCTTCTTTGATGGAAAAATTTCACTCGTCTGAGTGGGTGGATAGAGTTGGAGTGCTCAGGCAATTAACTGATGTGAGGATGCAAAGACTCGCACAGAGACTGATTTACTTTGAACATCCTGAGCTTCTTTCCGACAAGGTGCGGGCAGCCATTTCTCAAAAAATAACCGAGAGATTAGTGACCGTAGATGAAGGTGTTAACTGGCGAACATTGAATAGCACCCACGCCGAGTTAGGTAAGCTTAAATTAAGTGCGAGGGGAGACGAAGACCTCGATTTTATTTCCGTTTATGAGCAATGGCTGGCAGCGCACTATATTGAGAACTAACGACGTCGATTCGTACTAGAGTCTGTTTGGCGAGAGAACGAGTGTTCTTGTGATGGTTCTTCAAAATAAGATAAGTTCGTTATATCTAAAAAAGCAACCCAAGCTGCCGATGAAGGTGTTTAGAAAAAAGGAGGGGTGATGAAGTTTCCTAGTCTTGATTTTGCACGATCGCTAGAGATACAACTTAATGAGAGCAAGCACTTTGCTGAGGCAAGCGCTTGGTCCGATGTGAAAGTACTTTTGAGTTTCGGTGAACAGCAATACTGGATGAAACTTTACCGAGGGAAAGTAATAGACTTGATGGAATACCATCCCATGTCCAATCCTCTTGGCTGGGATTATGTCATCGGCGGATCGATCGATAATTGGAATGACCTGTTGAAGGGGTTACGACCCATAGGCCACATGCTAGATACAGGTAGTATTAAGGTTGACGGAAATCTACTGCAAGCAAATCGGATGTATGAATCCACCCATGTGATATTAAATATCATGCGGAGCATGAAAGTTTACGAAAAACGGGGGGATTAAAAATGTCACATGAAATTACTGGACGTTATGCAACAGTTCAAAACACTAGGGTCTACTATGACGTGTGTGGAGAGGGGATCCCTTTGGTTTGTATTCATATGGGCTGGGCTTGTTCTCTGCAATGGCATCATTTTATGCCGTTGATGGCTGAGGCAGGTTTCAAAGTCATTGCACCTGATTTACCTGGCCACGCAAAATCTTTGCCCGTTAATTGGACACCATTCAAAAAAATGCATGACTACGCAGAGTGGGTTTGGAATTTTATAGAAACGGTTTGTCCTGGCGAAAAACCGGTTGTCTGCGGTAGCGGTATCGGGGGGGATATGACACTCGATTTGGCATGTAATCATCCCAAGGGGATCTCTGCAGGAATGGCATTTGAGTCTGCGGCAAAAACCGGATCAATCTCATTTTTATCAAACTATACTGAACCTCATACTTTCCCAGGGTTTTCCTCACTTGTTGACAACGCCTCTACTTCTGCAATGTATTACCCTTGTGATGAGACTAAAGTTTTAGAATCCAAGTGGCAGCATCGTTGCACTTACCAAGCTACATGCGTGGCAGACATGGACGCATGGAATGATCATGATGTGACCGATAAGTTAAGTAATATTGAGTGTCCGGTATTTCTGTATAAAGGAGAGGCCGATTACCATATTCCGGATCAAGATGTGATAGATACTATTGCGGCGATTCCTAATGGGCTAGCTGAAGGAGGTATTGCTCAAGGCATGGGACACCTGATCATGATGGAGCAACCTGAAAAGTTAGCGGAAGCATGTACCAGTTTTCTTAAACGGCGCAAAGTAATTTGATGCGTCCGTAGTTTCTTATAGAAATTGTCTCGAGAGCTTGTTAGTGCTATTGCCTAGATTATAATGAGACTTATTAGATAGCTGGAAAACAGCTGTCTCTCATATCCGAATTTACTTATCTAAGGACGCACAATGATCCCTGCACGCTTCGAATCTCTTGTATTTAGCTTTCTTTTATCCGTTTTTATGTCGTGTCTTTCCACTTTCGTCGCATTGTATACCGCCGTGGGTTTGTCAGAAAATTTTCTTGGGCTTTGGTTGAATGCTTGGGGTCATAGCTGGGCAGTGAGTTTCCCAATATTATTGTTAGTGACACCTTCTGTTCGATTTATGGCTAAAAAATTAGTTGCGAGCACAGAGACAAAGTAAATACTGTAATACTTTTCTTGGGTGTTCCTGGGAAGAGTATCTCTCTGGATAGTTGGCCACAGTCAGCCGATAAACTAAATAGCTTCGCCTAAATATGTACAGGGGGAATTGATTCGCTAAGCTCTTTTAGTACGACCTCATCTGGTAAATCAAACGCCGCCGCGAACGCCTTGTCCATTTCCGAATACTCCGGCTTTCCAATGCCACTTGGAGGCTGAGCTACTGCATCAGCATATGCATTATTATAAGGGGCTGGGTTTCTGTAGGAGAGGAGCTCTTCATCAGAGATACCGTTGAGTTTTACGACAGCAGGATCTATCCATTCATCGCCGTTTATCGCATCCGGGGAAGTGGAGACTTCAAGCACCAGATTCTCCGGGCCACCGAAATAGATGGACTGACAGAAGCCATGCTCTAATGGCCCTAGAACTCGGACACCTTTTGATCTTATTCTGTCGCGCATTTCTAGTAGTTCTTCGTCAGAGTTGACGCTAAAAGCGATATGTTGCATTACTCCAGCCGCGCAAGGCTTTACCGGATTCCCGGCATGAGAAACTCCCTTCGTTATAGGTAGATCTTTCACTATTGGTGCTGCTACAAAAGCCACAGAGGAGTTGGCATTAAGCTCCATGAATGCATGTAAGTAACCATCGACATTATGCATCCAGTACAGAGCTTTTAACTTCAACCCCAAGACATCAGAGAAAAATGCAATTTGCGATTTTATATCCGCAGTCATAAATGCCACGTGATGGACGCCATTTAGATGAGCCATAGTTAAATCCCCTCTATCAAATTCAACCCAGATCTACAGAAATATAGATTATCTTGATATTGCGCTGAATTGGTTAGCCTGTCAAAGCCTCCTTCTATCTTAGCGTTGACTTCAATTTTAATTAGAGTGTATAAATTCTTGAAGTGTTTTTTTTATAAAGTCCCGACCTTGACCTTCAGTGTAATTGACTGTTTCATCGGCATATTCAAACATGACTTCAAACAATTTTCTTTCAGAGACTGTGTCCTTTATTCGAATCGTGTCGTGAGTCTGAATAATTCGACTCCAACTTAGTCGAACATCGCTCCAGAAGTTTTTGGTTTTTTCCCAGTATAAATGGCCCCCTGAAAAATCATGATTAACTATTCTTTCATATCGGTTAAATCCCGCTTCTCGAGCTATATATTGCTCAGTGCCATCTTCATTATTAGTGTTAACTTTGAGGTTGTCTTCCTCATGAATCCAGCCGTGGGGTGTTATGGTGTGCCTGTTGGTGCCGACTAGGACATCATAATCATTTCTAATGCTGAATTCACGGCGAGGGAGAGGACGTCGGGTCAGATCGCTTTCCCAAGAAGAATAGTTATTATGGTGCATCCATTCACCTACTGATTCATAACGAGGCGAGTCATCGACTTGGAAAACGGCTTGCGTCCATTTACCATCAACGGACTCCACCGAACGAGCATCGTTAACCCAAGTTTTGTTTTTATCGTATTGCAATAGAGACGTGTCTTGGTACCTCCAATCCTGTCTCCAATGTTTTACGACGATGGTTTGAGTTTGTGTTTGATCAGGAATTTCAAATGTCATCACTAAAATGTGTTGGAGACTTATAAGATCTGGCTGATCTTCTAAAATGTAAACGTACTCAGTGCCCCATGATTGATAAGGTCTAACAGGATGATATGGCTCGGTAAATCCAACTAACTCAACGAAATCAAAGGACGCGCGATAAGAGCCAGACATCGCTCGTATAGCTCGCCGATCTTTCTCTTTTTTGGAGAGGTTTTTTTCTTGTAGCTGTAACCATAGAGTATGAGGCTCTTTTTGTAAGGTGAGTGTGGAACCTGTGGTAATTCCTCCTCGTGGCCTCATTTCGTCAGCAGCAGAGAAAGGCCAAGCGTAGGTATACCTAGGTTGAGCAGCTATTTCTTTTTCTGCAGACACAGGGCCTAAATAAATCACTAGGAGACACAAGAATAAGCTAATAAAAATTTTCATGAGTGAGAAGTTCCCATTTCAGTTTGAACAGAATTTCTTTCAATAGCTAGTTTGTAACTTGGTCTCAAGCTGATGTTGGCTTGATAATTATGAAATACGCTAGGGTAATCGCATGAATAAGCTGCAGCCCAATCTAGAGTTGTCATCATTAATATATCTGCTCCTGAAAATAACTCACCTAATAAATATGGGCGACTATCCTCCATTTTTATTGCGGCAATTTTGATCATACGGTTGAAATATTGACGGGCTACTAGACATGCGTTGGGGGCTGAGCCGTACACATGGGACAATCCTTCATGTCTTCGTAAAACATATAAAGAAGTTGCATCTAGCTCAGTGCTTATAAATGAAATCAATTCAAAATAAGAGGCTCGTGCAGCATTCTTGCTTGGGATTAAGGAAGTATTGTCTTTACGGTAAGTCTCACCAAGATAGGTGACGATTGCAGCACTTTCACTAACTACAACATCGCCATCCACAAGTGTAGGTATTTTCCCACTGGGATTAAGTGAACGGTATAAAGGGCTATCTGCCACCGGAGTTCGGGTTTGTAGCCATTCAGTTTCATACTCGAGGCCTAATTCAGTCATCGCCCAATGCGCTCTCATAGTGCGAGGTGTTCCAATACCCCATAGGGTTCGTGTGTTCATATTAGCTACCCAAAGGCTTTAAGGAACATTAAACTATCGAGATAACATTTTCACCACAAGCCGCTATTAATTGTAATATCCGATTCTAATATCAAGTATTATGAGATGGCAATTCAATATTACTTCTTAGGCACAACTATCTTATGCTCTCTTATCAACACGGATTTCACGCCGGAAACGCAGCCGATGTCCACAAACATTCAATGCTCTGCAGCCTGCTAGACTATCTGACAGGTAAAGATAAACCACTGACTTATATAGAGACGCATGCAGGGCGAGGACTTTACGACTTGACTGCTGCGGAAGCTAGAAAGACGGGTGAATTCAAGCAAGGGGTAAATCTTTTAGGTAAAAATTTTGCCAAGGATCATCCTTATTCGCAGGGGCTTAAGAAGACTGAGGAGCGCTATGGGCCAAGTTTTTATCCTGGCTCTCCTATGCTTGCTTTGTTTTCCTTGAGACCCAATGATCACATTCATCTAGCGGAGATGCATCCTCGCGAATTTAGAGCGTTAGAGGCTAATTTTTGTAATCCAGGTGTAAATTTATACCATCAAGATGGATGGCACCTTGTTGATTCAGTGATACCGCCGACTCCAAGGAGAGGTTTGATCTTCATCGATCCCAGTTACGAGATCAAAACTGAGTATAAAGAGATCCCAGCAAAACTTGGCTTGGTCCATCGAAAATGGAATGTTGGTGTGGTGGTATTGTGGTACCCCATATTAAATGACGGTCTTCATTTGAAAATGCTAAACAATTTGCAGAAACGTTTCCCTAAGGGTTTTCGTCATGAAATTAATTTTTCTTCTTCTACAAAACACCGTCAAATAGGAGGCTCTGGCTTGTTTGTTATCAACCCTCCTTATGGCATTCAGGCTATCGGTAGAGAGGTGACACAAGCGCTCCGGCCCTAGAATTCGTGGCTTCGAAAAGGATAGCGTACGGATCCAAGCCTATTTTTTTCTAGATTTCCCTAGTGGTCAGGGCGGCTTGTTTATGGGACAATCTCGTCCTTCTTGAATAGCTAATCGCAGGATCCTTAAGGCGGGGTGGCAGAGTGGTTATGCAGCGGCCTGCAAAGCCGTGAACAGCGGTTCGATTCCGCTCCTCGCCTCCACAGTGCTCCTGAAACATTACGTTTATTGTATTGAGTTGGAGCTAGTTTAGCCTTGTAAAACAACTGAACGATAGCCTGCAATTAGTCATACTCAGGCTGTGTAATGTTAATCAGGCCAGTGATAAGCTGATAGAAATCGTAGCCAGAGTCTTTCCCCCAAAAGAACGTCAAGTGTCATATTTCTTGGGATGTTTTTTCTTTCTCAACTGCGTTTGTATTGCTGTCAGCTTGATCCTGTTGGCGCTTTGGCGCTCCATACCTAAATTCTATAATGGTCGAGCTTAAGAGAGACACAAGGAGTATGCTAAACCAGACACTGGGGTA
>Ga0209631_10003896_pt1 | contig 16861 bp, 4 predicted proteins | sample COG_08_FD_184752 | JGI IMG/M metagenome (GOLD analysis project Ga0209631, IMG submission 184752) | Pelagic Microbial community sample from North Sea - COGITO 998_met_08 (SPAdes) (version 2) | ecosystem: Environmental > Aquatic > Marine > Neritic zone/Coastal water | place: Helgoland, sampling...
CCGCACCGAACGGCGCTCCAGTCCCGAGTCGAGCTCGTCAGCTCGTCGCGTGACGGTTCCTCCCATCGGGCGGTGCGTGTTTCGGCGAAGAGACTCGGAGATTTGACAAAAGGGCGCGGCCCGAGGCGAGAGCGCGCGCACTGGGAGAGAGTGGGACGATGGCGGAGGAGGATTTCCTCGAGAGGGGGTTCCGACTGACGGAGGATGGGACTCCCCGGCACTCGGACCTCGCGCGGGGCAGCGGGTCGCTGACGGGCTACTCGCCTCCCGGGTCGCCCCGAGCAGCCGCGGATGTGGCGCTCGACATGGGCGACGCGGCCTCCGAGGCGAGCGACCTGACGACCCCGCTGATCAGCGGCAACCTGCCCGCGGCGACGTTCTCGTCGCGAGGAGGCAACCGCAGGAGCGGCCGCCGTCGCGCCAGCGGCGAGCAGGGCGCGGGCGCGCACGACTCCGACGGTGGAGGGCGCGACTCCCCCGCGCCTCATCGCGGGCAGATCGAGCTCGAGGACGCGGGGCCCTCGTCCCCGTTCTCGAGCGCGGACCACGAGACGAACATCACCGTCGAGCCCGTCGCGCCCCTCGCGGACCTCCTCGTCGAGGCTACCGACCTTCGCGTCGAGCAAGGGTTCCTCTCCGGCGATTGGCTCGCCGAGCGCCTGCCGAGGTACGGGTCCATCAGCGACCTCATCGCGAACTCGTCCAAACCGGCCATCACGCCGGTGGACGACCGCGCGTCGCTGACGCACACGCAGCTGAAGGACCTCATCTACAAGGTGGACGATGAGCTCAAGACGTGGGGAGTGACCCAGGCGGGATCCCGCGTGGGCGTCGCCGTGCCCAACGGACCCGAGCTCATGTCCGTGCTCCTCTCCGTCATCGACAGGCACACGTGCGTGCCGGTGAACCCGGCGACGACGCCGCAGGAGATGCACGAGGAGCTCCGCGCCACCGGGGTGGTGGCGCTGGTGTACCAAGGGGGTAACGAGATGGCGGTGACCATGCGCAAGCTGTGCGATAAGCTCGGGATTGTCCCGCTGGCCATAACCCCCGATCCCGCCGTCGGCGGCTTGTTCTCAATCTCCGGCGACGTCGACGGGGATCACGCGCAGCGCGGCGTCCACGGGACCTACGCGCCGCCCGACAGCGACAAGAACCGCACCGCGCTCGTGCTGCACACCAGTGGATCCACGGGTAAGAAGAAGATCGTGCCCATCTCGCTCCACCAGCTCGTGCTCGGCGCCACGGCCATCGCGGCGTCCTCGGGTCTGAGCGAAGACGACGTCTGCCTCAACTTCATGCCGCTGTTCCACGTCGGAGGCATCTGCCGAAACCTCCTCGCGCCCATCTTCGCGGGGGGCAGCACCGTCGCCATGCCCTTCTTCGACGCCGACGACTTCTGGCAGACGGCGGTGGACAAAGGGTGCACCTGGTACTACGGAGCGCCCACCATGCACATCCTGGTGGTCAACTCCGCCAAGGCCATGCCCGCGGACACGGTGCCAAAGACCAAGATCAGGTTCGTGGCCAACGCCGCCGGTCCCTTACTGCCGTCCGTGGCCATCGAGCTGAGGAAGGTGTTTGACAACGCGGCGGTGCTCACGTCGTACGGCATGACGGAGTGCATGCCAATCGCGTGCCCGCCCCCGGGGTACGCCTTGGAGCGAGCGGGCAGCTCCGGGCAGGCCATCTGCCCGGAGATCGCCATCGTCGACGATTCCGGCGAACGCGTCGCGAACGGCCGCGTGGCGCACATCGTGGTCAAGGGGAGCATCGTGACCAAAGGGTACGAGAACGATGTCGAGGCGACGGCGGGGAGTTTCCACCCCGGCGGGTGGTTCAAAACCGGGGACATGGGTTGGATGGACGCGGACGGGTACCTGTACGTCACCGGACGGAGCAAAGAGGTGATCAACAGGGGCGGCGAGATCATCTCCCCGGCGGAGGTGGAGGAGGCGCTCCAGTCGCACCCGGGCGTGGCGGACGTCGTGGCCATCTCCATCCCGCACGCGACGCTCCAGGAGACTGTCGCCGTGGTGGTGGTGCCCACGCGGGGGATCCAGGAGCCGGGTCTGCGACAGCTGTGCCAGCACGCGAGCGACAGGCTGCCACCCGCGAAGTGGCCCCAGTGCCTCGTGCTCGTGGACAAGATCCCCAAGCTCGCGACTGGTAAGGTTAGCAGGAGCGCCATCGCCAAGTCGCTGGACATTCAGGAGATTCGCGACGGCATGTGGGAGCTCGACGTGACCTTCGAGGCGTCGCTCGAAGTCAACGCGGGACGCGGGTCGTCGGGCGTCGCCGGGCACAGGCCCATCGCCACCAGGGACGAGGCGACGCAGCGCGTCGCCGCGGCGTTGTCCAAGGCGTCCGGCGTCGAGGACACGGCGGCGTGTATCGACACCACGGGGAGCAACGCGCTCGTCGGGGCGGTGACCCCGGCGGATGCCGACACCGAGAAGGTGATGTCCTTCGCCTGCAGGTGCCTCCCGGGGTTTCTCGAGCCCAAGGATGTCATCGCGGTGGACGAGATCCCGAGGACCGCGGACGGCAAGTGCGACTCGCAGGCGCTCTTGGCGCTGTGGAAGGGTCAGAAGGCGGCTGGTAACAACAGCGCCGCCTTCACCGCCACCCAGCGGGCGGTGGCGGAGGCGTGGGCGAATACCCTCAACTGCGATGCGAGGACCGTGGGACTGGACGACGACTTCTTCCAGGTTGGCGGTAGCTCCATCGTGGCTGGGCAGCTCGCGGCGGACATCCGTCGCAAGCTCAGCTCGAACCTCACGGGCGCCGACATCTTCCGCTACCGCAGCGTGAAGGAGATCGCCGCCAAAGTTGAGAAGGAGGGAGGCGGGACCAAGGACGGGAACAAGGCCGGCGGTCTGCCTCCCAGCATGGCGAGCAAACCGCTGGGTCCGATGGAGTGGACCAGGTCCTACAGCTCCACCTCTTTCTTCGCGCTGCTGTTTCAGTCGTTGCCGCTGTTGGTGTTCGCGCCCATGCAAAAGATTCTGCGATGGACCATTTTCCTCAACATGTGGTCCTTCTGCATCCACGGGCTTCACCCCGCGGTCAACGCCGTGCACTACATCAGCAACTACACCCCGATCTCCGTCGTCGTCAGGGCGGCCGGGGTTGATCCGGATAATGAACACTTTCACCACCTGCGCCTGGTTGCGTTTTTCGTGGCGCTGCTGTTCACCGGTCTCATCTCGTTCGTGCTCTTCCCGATCATGACCGTGATGCTCAAGTGGACCGTGCTCGGTCGACTGAAGCCCGGTCTGCACCCGCTGTGGGGCAGCACGTACATCAGGTGGTGGCTGACCAACAAGGCTGTGGAGGTTAGCGGCTTCGGCGTCTTTGGCTTGTCCGACGGTCTCTTTCGGATCTACCTCGGGATGATGGGCGCGAGGGTGGGACGCGGCGCCAAGATCGGCAGAGAGGTCCGCATCGCCGACTTTGACATGCTCGAGATCCACGCCAACGCCGCGGTGGACGACTACGCCCACCTGCGAGCGGCGGAGGTACGGAGGGGTGCGCTGAGGGTGGCGCCCGTGTACCTCGGGCCGGGATCCACCGTCTGCACTCGGGCCATCGTGGGCCCCGGCGGCGTCGTTCCCCAGGGCGCCACCCTGGGCCCGTACATGTCCTGGCGCGAGCTCGACGTGTCCAACCCCAAGACCATGGCGCAGATGGAGGAGCACAGGAAGATTGCCCGCATGCGACAGCCCCAGCCCGGCTTTGGCTCGCAGATGCTCGCGTGGCCAATCGTGTTTGTCTGCGAAGTCGTGGCGTGGATTCCTTGGATCTTCGTGTTCGTCGTGCTCATCCGCTCGCAGGGTCTTTACCTGAGCATCCCCGGCGAGGGCGGTTTGATCGGAAACAGCTCACCCGGTTCCCCGATCACGTTCCTTCACAACCCCGCGGGGTTCGTCAAGAACTGGCTGGGTCAGTTTACTGGGGCCAACGCGGTGGGCGCTAATGAAATCTCCCCCGCGATGTTCGCCTTTGATCGAAGCACCGAGGCGTTCGTGACCGACCCGCACGTCGACCACGACCACGTCGTGGAGCACTCGCTGCCCACCGCGCAAAAGGAGAACGAGCTGCTGGCGGAGCGTCTGGCGCCCAAGGTTGCGGCGACTCGCGCCCTCCTCGGCTGGGACAACTACAACACACGGGAGCGCCGCTACGCCAACTTCATCACCGAACGCGGCGCGCACACGCACGCCTCTCTCGGTGCATCCCACTCGGTGCACAGCGCGGGCGCGACCGCAGCTTCGAAGCTCGACGACACGACGAAGGAGAAGCTCGAGCACTGGTACGCCACCGCGGATCCAGTCGGCTCCCTCGGAGCGGGCAAGGCGGAGAAGGACTCTGAGAAGGACTCTGAGAAGGACTCTGAGAAGGACTCTGAGAAGGACTCGAAGGACAAGGACGGCGTCTCTTCCAAGGACTCGGCTGACAAGGACATCAAACCGATCGGTTCATCGCACAAGAACGATCCCGGCTCCAGCTTCGACGTCGCCCCCGACGGTCCGGAGTCCGAGATGGGCGAATCGGATGAAAAACCGGAGATTTTCTACGACGCCCCCGACGGCGAGGAGGTTCCCGACGAGGAGGGCGGCATGACGATGCCCCGCGGCACCGTGGTCCACTCGTTCTACTACGGCGACCCCTTGTTCGCGGCGCTGGACGGGATGACGTGGAAGGACTGCATCACGTGGTTCATGGACCCGTTCCGCCTCGGCGTCATCTTCGCCGCGAGAGTCGGGCACAACATCTTCGGGCCGCTCCTGCAGCTCGCGTGGATCATCCTGGTCAAGTGGTGCGTCGTCGGTAAGTTCAAGCCCGGGCCTTTGCCGCGTACCTACCTCGCGAGGGAGTGGGAGCTCACCCGGCGGTGGCTCATGAACAAGCTCCTGCCCAAAGGTGACTTCCGGGGCGCGCTGGGGGTGCTGGGGAAGCACTACGAGTACACCTCCATGGTGTACCGGCTGCTCGGGGCGAAGATCGGGAAGCGGGTGTTCTGGCCGGGATCCGGCGTGCTCATCGCCGACGGCATGTACGACCTCGTGGACATCGGCGATGACGTCGTGTGGGGCTCACGGAGCATGGTGTTCCCCGCCGACTGCACCAGCTCGCTCGCCGTGAGCATCCGACGCGGGGCTAACGTCTCGGATCGATGCGTCATCTACGCCGGGGTCACCTTGATGGACGACGCATGCCTCGGGTCCGGCGCGGTGGCGCCTCGGAAGATGAAGTACGACTACGGAAGCATCCACGTGGGATCCCGCAACGGCGCGTGCGTGCTGCTCGATCCGGGCAGCAAGCCCGACGACTCGGCGCCGCGCGAGCCGAAACCGTTCGGCCGCGCCGTGTACCAGCGCAAGGCGACGTACTTTTTGCCGCACTGGCAGGTTATGCCGTTTGTGTTTTCGTTCTTCATCGCGCTTCGCACGGCGTACAGCGTGATGCCCATCTGGGTTTCATGGTACCTCGTCGCGATCATCACCTGGGACTTGGGCAACAACTTCTGGACGGAGATGCCCGAGTGGAGGTACTTGCTGCTGCTGATCTTTGTCTACCTCTGGGTGAACATGATCCACGTCGTGGTTCGATTCGTCATCGACACCGGTTTGAAGTGGCTCATCATCGGCCGGCGCGAACCGGGCCTGTACCCGTGGGACCGCAGCTCGTACTGCCTCCGGTGGAAGATCTTCGAGTCCCTGTGCAGCGACACGCTGCACTCGCTGCGGCTCATCGGCGGCAGCGCGTTTCTCCCGTTCTTTTACAACATCATGGGAAGCAGGATCGGCCGCCGCGTGTGCCTCTACCCCACCGGCGCGGATCCCCCGATGGTGGAACCGGACCTGGTGGTCATCGAGGACGGCGCGTGCGTCAACTTCACGCACATCATCTGCCACACCAACACCCTCGGGTCGTTTGCATTGAACCACATCGTGATCAAGAGCGGCGCCACGCTGAGCACCGAGTCGCGCATCATGGGCGGCGTGGTCATCGGCGAGGACGCCGTGCTCTTGGAGCACACGATGGCGATGGTGGGCGACGTGGTGGAGCCCGGGGATATCTGGCAGGGCTGGCCGGTGCAGGCCATCGCCAAGGCTGACGAGGTTGCCAAGTCCGCGAAGGAGAGCGCGGAGAAGGCGGAGAAGGTGAACGAGGGTAAGCTCCTGCCGCTCGGCCTGAAGGAGGTGGCCAAGCCGCACAAGTCTTACGGCTCGCACAACTAAGAGTTTAGAGACGAAACAACCAACATTCTTTCAACGTAACGTTACAGCACCTAGACACGTTTGTAATTCAAACCCAACGTTGCTAATCACCATCGATGACTAAACCTCGGCTCCCGTTCCGTCACCCGCGACCTTCTTCGAGCCGCAGCGTCTTCCTCGATCCTCGCCTCCAGATCAGCGGCTCTCGCCGAAGCAAACCTCGCGCTCGCAGCCTTGACCGCCATCGCCGACAGCGGCACCACGAACCACGCGTCGCCGGCGGACGACCACGGCCCGCCCGCGCACCCACCGCCGAACAGATTCACCCCACCGGCGTTCAAGCCGTCCGCGGTGAAAGCGACGGCGACGCCAATCAACGAAGCCGCCGTCCACGTCGCGTACGCTCGCGAGAGCGAAGCGGCGCTCGCCCTCGACTCGATCAATCGGAAGACGGCGCCCGCGCCGAGCATGGGCGCGAGGGGCAGCGCGAGCGGCGGCGCGCTGAAGACGAGCGCCGCGACGGTGGCGTCGCACGCGAGCGACTGCGCGACGACGGCGAAGGAGCACACCGCGTCCAAGGCGACGAGCGCGGCGGCGGCGGCGGCGACGGCGGCGCGAGATCCGCCACCCGCGGGTCGCTCCCGTCCGTTGCGGAGCAGCGCGTGCGCGACGCGTGAGGGGAAACGCCACGGCGTCGTTCGCGGGGCGTCTTTCGTGAGCGAGGCGAGTCGCGAGGCGTCCGGCGCGATGAGCGTCGTACGGGGAAGACGCGACTGGAGCGCCGCGAGTGACTGTCTTCGTCCTGACTGACTGTCGCCTCCGTCTCGCCGGCGCGACGAACGAGGGCGGCCGGGCGTCCCCCCGAACGAGAGGCGGCGCGCGGACGCGGCTTGGAGGGATGGAACGGGAGATAAGTCCAACATCGGCGGCCAGTTCATCTTGGAACCCGTCCCCGGCGTCGCCGGATCGTCGGGATTTTGGTCGGGGTCGGACCCGGCTTTTTCGTCGTCTGGATTTTCCGACGAGACGGACGGGGATCCGACGCTCCTCCGTCTCCCTCCTCCCTTCGTGGACGAGGCGGGCGACGGCGACGCGAGCTCGCGGAGGCTGAGGAGCCGTTCGGGTTGCGGCCGGGACGCGGGTGACCCGGCGACGGTCGCGGCGGCGGCGGCCCACGCGGCCGCGCCCCGCAGATCGGCGCCGCCGCCCGGGCTGCCTCGCGGGGAGTCAATCGCGGGCGACGGCGGCGGCAGGAGTAAGCCCCTCGTCACGTCCATCTCGCTCCCCTCGTCGTCCGCCGCCGCCTCCTCTTCGTCGTCGTCGTCATCCTCCATCGCCGCCGGCGTCGTCTCCTCTTCCCTTTCATCCTCTTCGTCTACGTCCGCGGCGAGCGCGTGGATGACGAGACCGAGTTGAAACTGCCCGGATATCGCGGCTGCTTTGGGACGGATCCCTTCGGGGAGGAAGGCGGCGAGTGCGAGCGCGACGCCGTGGCGACGCAGCGCGGGGTTGGCGCGCCTGGTGAGGTACCTCGCCACGCCGTCGAGACCCTCGCACGCGGCGAAGACGTCGTCGGGAGAGTCGGGAGAGTTGGAGGACGCCGAAGAATCCCTTCGATCGTCGAGGGCAAACGTAAACGACGTGGCGCCATCCTCGGCGGCGCGTCGCGTGTCCCCAGCCTCCGCGGCGTCATCCCGCGCGCCACCGAGGCTACGCGCGCCGCGTCTCTGTCTCGGCACCCTACGGCAGGCTCGAAGCCGCGATCGTAGGCCCGCTAGAACCGGATCGAGCGTCTCATCCGGCGCGGCTATGCGAAGCAGCTCGAGCGGAAGGTTCTCGCCGCCGGATGCATCGCCGGATTGATCTCCGTCGCCATCCTCCGCGTGAAGGACGCCTCCCCACCGCCACGGCGACTCGTAACTCCCGTCGCCGCTGAACACCACCGGCATCGGCAGACGCGTGGTCAGGGATTCCAGCCCGGTGGCGTCCTCACCGCCCGGCGACCCCGCCCTGGTACCCGTCCCCGTCGCCGACGCCAACAACGACGCGGACACCGCGCCCTCCTCCTCGTCACCCTGAACAAAGACGTCGAGCCACGCGCTGGTGGCGTCATCGGAACACCCGAACGTGAGTCCCTCCTGAAGCGCCCGGGCGCGCGCGCTGCGGAGGCACCGGCGGTCGTAGTGGTCCACGAGAAGAGCCACCGCCGCCGCCGTTCGACGCCTGGCCCTGGCCAAAAGCCACGAAGCCAGCGGCGGGCACGCGGTCGCGAGAAACGCGTGAAACGTACCCTCCGGCCCGGAGTGCCTCGCGCCCGCGTAGGATCCGTCGGATCGGGTCCCGCCGCCGCCCTGACCCGCGCCGCCCTGGCCACCCTCGAGGGGCGTACCCCAGCTCGGTGGGGCGCCGAGCAAACACGCGCGGACAAGCTGGTTCCATTCATCCGCCCGTAGCAGCGGACGCACCGCCGCGGGGGGCGTCGCGGGCAGCCTCCACGGATCGCGGTAACGGTTCGTTCCCGTGAAGTACACGCGTGCCAAAAACGCCTTGGTGACATCCGCGGACTCGACGTCGATCACCTCGGAGAGCGACTGAAGAAACGGCTGCGACTGCGGGTCACCCTCGCCGCCGCTACCGTAACCGCCCTCGAGCCGATCCCCCGATCCACCGCCGTTCCGAGGCGACGACCGCGTGAACTTACCCGCTCCGAACCTACGCCGCGAACCCCCGAGTCGGCGCCGTCTCCATCGCGACGAACTCGATCGGTCGCCGCTCACCGCCGACGCCACCCTGGCGTGCACGAGCGTCGCGGGAAGCGCGAGCGTCACGGCCAACGCGGCGCACACCGCCGCCGCCGCGATCGGCCCGCCCACCGCGTTCACCGCAGCCTCCCCCCGCGTCACGCAGTCGGGCATACGCAGGCTTCCATCGCCGACGCACGTGTACGGGCAATCCGATGAAGTCGCCCCGGGGCCCGATGGTGAACCGGTATCCGCGTAAACGGCTCGGGGCGGAATCGCGTCGCACCGTTCACACGGAGTTGACCCTTTCGCATCCTTGAACGTGCCGGGGAGGCACCGCAGGCAGAACAGGCCGGTGTACCCCGGCGGGCACGCGATCGTCGTGACGGAACCCGCGACGCCCGTGGCGTTGACTCCCCCGTCCGCGCCGCCCGCGCCGCCGCGCGCGGAGAACGCGCCGAGCGGGGCGCTGCGATTGGACCCGCCCGTGCCGTCGTCGTCGGGGGACTCAATCGGAGGCAAAGGGAGGGGCCAGTGGAGGTGCACGCGCCCGCCGCCGCCGCCGCCGCCGCCGCTCCATCCACCGCCGCCGCCGTCCGCGGCGACGCGACCCCCGGGGTCGACGGAGAGCGCGCGCGTGAAGACCACAACGGTGCCGCCGCTCCCGCCGCCGCCGCCACCGCCCTGGACAATCGCGATGGGGCTCGATGCCGCCTGATGGTTTTGACTGGACGCCGCCAGATGCCGCGAGGGCGCGGTATCGCCGCCGGTACCCCCGTTCGCGCTCACCTCCCCGCCGTCGAGGACGACTAATTTACCGAGCGGCTTGAGCCTGGTGCCGAGGACGACGACGCCGCCGCCGCCGCCGCCAGAGCCGGCGCCCGCACCGTCGCCGCCGCCGCTGCCAATCGCGGAACTAGCGTCGCACGGCGCGTCCGAGCTCCCGTACGCGCCGCCGCCCGCGGCGACGGTCCCGGTGCCCGACGAATTCATCGACGGGGGCGTGAAGCCTCCGCCGCCGAAGCCGCCGTATCCGCCCCCGCCGCCCGCGCCGCCGAGGAAGCTCGTCCCCTTACCCTCACCCTCCCCGGCTCGGCACCCGGTGCCATCCGCGGAGATCGCCGCGGCGTTGGACACGGTGACGGTGTCGATGGCGTACATGTGCATCGCCTTCGCGGCGATGACGCCGCCGTCGCCGACCACGACGTCGACGCAGTGGCACATCTGCAACGAAAACGGTGAGCCGCGGCCGGTCTGGCACGGAATCGCGTTGGAATTAACCGACCCGGCTGACCTTTCAACATCGTCGACACCACTCAACACACCGTCAAAATCCGCGCTGGCTTCACCGGTAACAACAACGCCAGAGCCGTACACGTACGCGGGACACTGCGACGAGGAACACTTGTCATCCCCGGTCGAGTCCGCCGCCGCCTTGATCACCCCGCGTCTGTTCACCAGCACGAGCGCGAACCGGTCGACGATGAGCGCACCCGCGGACAGCACCGAATTCCCACCCCCGGATCGGCCGAGGGATTCGGGAATGTCATCAACCCGGGAATAATCCGCATCGGCATCGGCGTCGCCGACGGTGACAGATCCGCGGTCCGCGACGCGACCGAGCACCGAGAGCGACCCGCCCCCGGTGACCTCCAACGTTGACCCGTCGCTGACCTCCACGGTGTCCACGTTGAAGACGTACGACGACGCGTCGGGGGGTTTAGGCGCCACCGTGAGGACGCTGGACCCCTTCACGAGCAGCGAGCCGCCGCCGGTGGGACCGCCGTCGACGCTGAGTCGCCCGACCACACGAAGCGTGCTGCGGTCCGTGACGGTCACCGCGGGAGCCACGAGCCACAGCGTGACGGACGACGTCGCTGAGTCGCGTACGGCGGACCGGGGCGAGGCTGGATCACCGTGAAGTAAGTGCGCCGCGCCCGTCAACGTGATGGCCGACGATACCTCCACGTGAACCACGCCGCCCGCGCCCGGAGTCGGCGACGGGCTATCACCGCCTCCGAGCAGCGCTCTCTTTCCGCCTACGCTCACGTACGACCGTCGCGATTCCCACGCCTCACCGTCGCCCTGACCTCCGCCCGGGCATGCATCGGTGCACGCGACGGCTCCCGACTTTATCAACAGCGAGTTGAACCCCTGCGTGGGAAGCGACCCGGTGAGCCTCGTCGTCGCGCAAACGCCCCACGCGCCTTGCTCCAAACACGCGCTCGGGACCGACCCAACCTTACCCACCGCGCCCCGCGCGTTGGACACCGTCAACGAACCGGACGGATAGTTCACCACGGTTCCCGCGGCGCCGTTGAAGCCGGAGTCGCCGCAGGTCCCGCCGCTTCGCCCGCCACCCGCCGCGACTAACACGCTGGGCGGCCACACGGCCGGCGCGAGCAGCGCGATCCGCCCGCCGCCGCCGCCGCCGCCGTTGACCACCCCTTCCACGGACCCGTCCTGCGACGTGCCGCCGCCGCCGCCGCCCGCGAGAACCTGCCCGGAGACCCCGCCCTCGGTCACGGTTTCCGTCGCGCCGGCCGGAAGTCCCACGTCGTCCGTCACCGCCTCGGCGTAGACGACGACGCTGCCGCCCGATCCTCCCCCGAGGCTTCCCGCGCCCGACGACGCGGGCGATGTCCCGCGCGCGGAGATGACCCCGCCGCCGCCGAAGGCAAGCGACCGCGTCACGAGCACCACCCGCCCGCCGCCCGCGCCGCCCAAACCCACGATCTCGTCGCTATCGACGTCGATCCATCCGTCCCCCGCGGAGGTCCCGGAGATGGGCGGCGGCGCGCCCCTCGCGGCGCCGTTGACGACGAAGTCGTAGTACGCGTACCCCGGGCCGCCGCGGGACGTGGGCAGCGTGCTGCTGGACCTTGGGCATGACGCGCCCTCGCCTCCGAACCCGGCTCCCGCGTGTGGGTCCCAAGTGGAGGCGCGTCGGTTCTCATCCTGGCTTCGCCATCCCCTTCGCTCGGTTGGATCCGCCGAGCCGTCGGCGTCGATGCTCGCGTCGACGCCGACGATCTCGACGGCGGCTGCGGTGACGTTGACGTACCCGCCGTGGATCCTCGCGCGTTCGGTCACTCGCAGGGTCCCGCCCAACAACACCGTGAAAAGGCAGCCCGGAACGTCGCAGCCAATCGACGCGTTTGGGGACATGGTCAGGGAACCCGACCCGAGGATCCACGTCCCCGGGGTGAGCGCCGTCGTGGTGTTCGGGGGTATCACGCACGGGTCTGTCGTCGAGGATAAGTTACCGATCCCGCCCAGTTCGTCGCAGCTGGTCACCATCGAACCCTTCGAGCGTGGACGCGGTGGAGGGTCGCCGGCGCGGAGAGCCCGGAGCACAACATCGTTTCGTCCAACGAAAGTTTTGACGAATTCGGGCAGCGCGAAGTCTGTCTCGACGGTGTGTGCGTGGGCATCTTCCCATCCCCCACCCGCGCCGACGCTTCCCGCGCATGACAGCGCCAGCACCAGCACCAGGACCGCTCGATGCGTCATCCGGTCACCCTCAGAACCCGGCGCTCGGGGTCCGAGTGGCGAAGGCCTCCGCCCCAAATTATTGTTGTTGTCGCGTCAGGGTGCCGACGAGACTGCTCCACCACCTGACCAATCACCTGACCACCGAAATGCAGTGTCTTTTCGAGTTTCGAAAAGGTGGCGGGCGCGGGACGACTTTAAAAAAAGTGCAAAATTAGGGCGGGCGCGGCCCACACATCCACCCGCGCGTCTCTGACATGGTCGCGACACGAAGGACCCCCGCCAAGGGCAAGGCTGAGCCCGCCGCCAAGACCCCCGCGAAGAAGTCCGCGGCGGCGAAGAAGGGCGGCGCCAAGCTCGACTCCGACGGCAACGAGATGACCTTCGTCTACTACGTCAGGCAGTACGCCGGCCTCATCTTCACGCTCCTGTCCTTCGCCTTCATCGCCTTCGCCGGGTACGCCACCCAGTACGGATTCAGCAGCGCCAACACGTTCCTCTACCCCGGGTGCGCCATCGGGTTCGTCGGCCTCGCGTTACACGAGCTCAGGCCGTACAAGACCAAGGCGCAGATGACTTTCGACCCCGCGGCCGTCGAGTACCGCAAAAAGGAGATTGCAAAGGCGGAGAAGATGGCTGCCAAGAAGGGAAAGTAAAGCGGGCGAAGTTTAATAACGTAACTAACTCTTAGCGCAAATACATCGCGAATACAACACGCTACCGCTAGAGGTACGATCGATCACGCGGCGTTGTTGAGTAGTGCCCTCGGGTCCTCCTCATCGTCGATTGAACGACGTATCCGCTGCTCCCGAAAACTCTTAGCCTTGTCCGAAGTCCACGCGCACGCCAGCCCAGCCTCCACCGCCTCCTTAGCCTCCCGCTCCCGCTTCAACTCCACCTGCAGCGTCACGACCTTCTGGAAGAGCTCGTCGTATCGGAACAGCATCGTGTCCAGCAGCGCGTTGCTGGATTCCGTCGTCTTGACGCCCGCCTCGATGAGGTCGTGGATCCTCTTCTCCCGGAGCGACTCCTTCACCCGCTCCAGCTCATCCGCCAGGGGCTCGCATCCACAGCTGTGACACGCGGCGATGAGCTCATCGAGCGAACACAACCCGTGGAGGTGCGCCACGGAGAGGAACGTCCCGCCGTGCCTGCTCCCGCCCCGCGAAGGCGGTTTACTCCCGCCGCCCTTCCCGCCCGATCCCGCCGTCCCGCCCTTTCCGCTGTCCTCGTCAGAGTTGAGCGAAGCGTCCGACTCGACGCGTCTCATCCCGCTCGGATCCTCCATCGTGTTCCACGGTGACGGTCGCACGGCGTCCATGCTCATGCGCTTACCCTCGCTCACCGGCTTGAGGTCTAAACCACCCATGTTGTCCATGTGTTTTGACATGTCCTCGACGGATGGCGGCCGGCGCATCTTCGCCACGCCCCCGCGGAACCGAACGCTGCCCTCTCCAATCTCTCGCATCTCCTGGTAGAGACTCTCCAAGTTCTTCATCCGCGCCTGAGAGTCCTCCCTGCCCACCAACAGACTCCTCGCGCTGCCAGTCCCACGTTTGCCGGAATACGAGTTCTCGTTGCTCTTATTATCGCGCTGCTCCTCGGTGCTCATCGCCATCCAGTGCCGAAGGGTGTCGAGGTCCTCCTCGCCCAGCTGCTCCGCCATGGTCTGGCACGTCGCCCCCACGATGTGCTTGTGCATCTCCAGCGCATGGATGCACCCGACGCTCAGCCGAGTGGTCCGCGGGAGCTTGGCGATGATCGCCTTGGCCGCGACGACGCCCTCCTGGGTGAAGAAAGGGTGCTGCGTGCACTGCGCCGCGTTGAGCCTCTTATCGGGGTCGACGACCAAAAGTTTAGAAACCAGGTCCTTCGCCTCGGGCGAGAAGCCCTCGTCCATCGGCTTGTACGCACCGGCGAGAACCTTGTACAGCCCCGCGATGGAGTGCTCGAAGGGCATGGATCCGCTGACCAGGAGGTATATCAGCACGCCCACCGCCCACATGTCTGACTGTTGCCCGTACGCGGCTCGTTCCTCAACCTCGGGCGCTTGGAAGAGCGAAGTGCCCATCGGCTGCTCCTTCTCCAGCCGCGCGGCGCGGTCTAAGTGCGTGGCTCTGCCGAAGTCGATGAGCACGAGCTGCCTGGGTTTCGTCTCGCTGACCATCAAGTTTGCGGGTTTCAGGTCGCGGTACACCATGTCTCGCGAGTGCACGTGAGCGACGGCGTCGACGAGCTGATGCATGAGGGACATCTTCTCCGACGCGATGTCCTCCGCGGAGCGTCCGGCGGCTTCCTCTTTGTCCAGTGCGATGAGGTACTTGATCAGGTGCCAGCCCTCGACCTTGCCGCACACCATGTTGATGTCGCCGTTTGTCTGATACGCGCCCATGAGCCGGAGGACGTTGGGGTGATCGCAGTAGGAGAGGAGCTCGATCTCGGCGAACGCGCTTGCGCGGCTGGCGGACGAGCCGTACGAGCCGATGTGGGTTCGCTTGACGGCCACCTTCGCGCCGGTCTTCTTGCACACGCCGGCGAAGACGACACCCTGGGTGCGGGATGGGATAGGACGGAGTTGGAGGGTCAGACGCGAGGGAGACTCCGAGGTGGGACTCGATTCAGTTGGCAATCGTGATTTTATCGTTCGGGGATTCGGGCGTTCTTCTTGGGCGGTTCGCACCTGCACGCCCTCGCCCAGCTTGCCGCCGATCTCGTAGTCATCCTCAACTTTGCGGTCGAAGACGATCTCCACGGAGGCGGGCGGCTGTACAGCCGCCGGCTGCGACAGGCAACCCCCCATCCCGCAAAGCGCGGGTCGTTGTGCATTTTTCGTTTGTTGGGTTGGTGCGATGATGAGTCACCGGCGAAAGTGCAACCGACCACACATCATGAGTCAATAGACCCTTATTTCCCCCATTTGGTCGGCAGCCAAAGATTGAAGGGACCAAACCTTTTGACGGCGTTGAACTGTCGGTCGTTTATGAGTCACCTCGATCTGCCAGACATCGGAGCGGTGGGCGAGAGGAGGTGGCCCGACTCGGAGTGTTTTGGGACGATGGGCGACGTGCCGCGGCCCCGGGGCATCCTGAAGAAGGGTCGGTTCTCTCAGGACGGGCCCGCGGTGGGATCGGAGGGCGGTGGGGACGACTCGACCGACACGGGAAACGGCCGAGACAGTTTGAGCCCCCCGTCATCGGGCGCGGTAGTACAGCGGCCGGAGGGTGTGCACGGGGCGTTATTAGAACGCAATCTCGCGGGTGCGGATGTATCGAAAGGAGGATCGGACGACGGCGCGTCGTGCCCGCGATACTTCGGCTCTCAGGCCGTACGGGAGAGCATAGCGGGGCACGTCGGGTCGGTCTCGAAGACCTCGCAGGAGGTGCTCGAGCTTCGCCGGCAGTTCACGGGACTGGCCGCGGCGTACGACGACGACACCGGCAGCGACAGCGGCAGCGACGCCGCGAAGGAGTCGCTCGAGGAAGGACGCGTGCACCGCGGCGAGCAGGGCGCGCTGGCGATGCTCTCGCCCGTGCACCCCAAGATGCAAGACGCCCTGGGGGAGAAAAAGAACCGCCCGGACGACGACGACGACGAAGAACCATCGACGCGGCCGCCGCCCCCGCCGCCCTTGGCCCCCGCGGCAGGTGCGGTCAGTAGCAGCAGGCGCAGCGACGGGGGCTCGCGGGGTTCGAGCGCACGCGGGCTCAGCCGGTTCTCACGAGACCTGGACTTGGACGCGATGGATGCAAAAGACTTCGCCGACGCCGTCGACGCTTCTTCGCGGGAAGCCGGCGGCGGGCGCGAACCGTCCCCGCTGCCGACCCCCGAGGTCTCCAAGCACGGCACGAACGAGGCGTGGCTGTTCATCAAGGACCAGCAACGAGAGACGGCTGGGGCGCCGCTGAGGCTCATGAATAGCGGGTTGTCGGCGCCGGAGTCAGACGGCGGGTCCACCTCGGGTCCTTCCAACTCTCGCGGCGGCAGCGGGCGACAAAGCGGCAGCATGCACCGGTCCGCGTCCGTCGTTTCTTTCCGCGGGGACGACGGGAGCGAGGGGTCCCTGCACGACGTGCACTGCATCGGGAGCGTCAACGAACTCAAGAAGGAGAAGAAAGGGAAGAGGAGCTCGACGTTCAAGTGGCTGAAGAAGGAGGCGTCGGCTCTCGCGTACGAGTACGGTCTTAAAAAGAAGCAGGGCACCTGTCTGGACGTGGACAAGAAGCTGAAGGAGAGCAGGCGGAACATGGTGGACAACCTGGACGACACGAGCGTGCACAACGCCGGACGGCGGGCGTGGGAGACGAGGGACGTGAGCCTCCGGGGCGGGGGTGAATTTTTTCAAACTTCGGCGGCGATGTCGGCGACGATGCGGCGGTCCGCGTCGACGCCCAAGCTGCACGG
>Ga0209631_10003901_pt1 | contig 16847 bp, 18 predicted proteins | sample COG_08_FD_184752 | JGI IMG/M metagenome (GOLD analysis project Ga0209631, IMG submission 184752) | Pelagic Microbial community sample from North Sea - COGITO 998_met_08 (SPAdes) (version 2) | ecosystem: Environmental > Aquatic > Marine > Neritic zone/Coastal water | place: Helgoland, sampling...
ATGCCATCGAGTGATGACTGACCCTGCTATGTTTTGCGGCACACGGCTACCAAACATCGACCTAAGATCCGACAACGCCGCTTGAATAACGTCCTCGTTGCCCATTTTCTCGATAGACCTTGCATGACGACCCCGCGTTAACCCCACGATAACTGCTTTACCTGTATACGGGGTCATTGGGATGAACTCTGTTAAGTCGTCAGTAGATTTTTTAAGCAGGCCAAGCCTATGGGCATCTTCAGGCCAAAACCGATCCTTAAATTCCAGCACAACCTTGTTCATTACACCCATCCCAATGCGTTCGATACTCGCAACCTTCTCATCCGGCAGTTTGGGGTTAAATTTAATTTTTTCCTGTTTGAGAACGCCCAAAGGTAACGTAACGACCACTTGTCCACACTCAATCACCCCTTGATCAGTAGTGACAAGAGATCCGGATTGACTGATGTCAATTTGCCGGACCACGTGTCCGTAACGAATATCAAGACCCTGCACCATCCGCTCAACAATCTTCTGATAACCACCCTTGATGATCACGTCATGACCGTTATATGCCTCATCCGCGTCCCAGTGCTTTAAAGAAAGTTGATCAAAATTCGCTGCATATTCGACCTCAATCTGACTGGCAAGCCACCACCTGACTCCCCGTTGTACGATTGGATCTCCCGAAAGCCCCTTAAGAATTGGGGCCAGCGCATCCGCTATTGAGCGCCCAATGGGAGCGGAGGATTGCTCTTCGTACAAACGCTCAATAATTTGTTCCGATTTTCTGATGATCGGGTCATAGGTTTCGTCCTCTAGCTCACCATAGCTATGGTCATATAACCAGGTCTCGTCCCAGTCAGTTGCCGTGGTCGAGAGGTCATACTGCTTGACCATTTTCATCAGCGGATTACCCGCTGCATCCCCATGAATCCATGCAGCCCCTAAATCCACTGCAGTTCCCAGGGAATAGTTCGTCCACATTCGCCCGCCGGCCCGATGACGACCTTCAACGACAATGACTTTATAACCGCCTGCTTGAAGTCGCTGGGCAGCCGCCAACCCTGCCATGCCTGCGCCGATAACCACAACCGTTTGGCCGGTCTTGGCTGAGCTTGTTGACTCGTCGGCGCGAATCGCCCTTCCCGCGGTTAGCCATGGGCTGGTCAGCAATAGGGCAGCTTTCAGAGCTTGGCGTCGATTCTTATTCATATCATCAGATCCTAGAGTTAGTGGTCGAAATTAGGTTTTTTCAGCAAATAACATTCCGCGTTGCGCCCAATCCGAAGGCTCGACATCCGTCAAAATCACATCGATTGATTCTGGCGTGCTGCCTGCGGTTTCGACAAATGCATCGGTTAAGGCGCGAACCAGATCACGTTTTTGTTGCGGGGTGCGGCCAGTAAACATCTGCACCTGAATCAAGGGCATAGTTAATCTCCTGTGAATCCTTTTGGTTTTGTTCTAGTTCAAACGATAGCAGGGAATCACTCCCTTGCAAACGACCACCGGTATTACATTGCACTCATCAGCGCTTTTGATTCTCGCCAGTTAGGAAGAAATTGGTCCATAAGTGAATAAAACCGATTGCTATGACTTGGCTCCAACAGGTGCACCAGTTCATGGACCACCACATGCTCCAGAGCTGCTTTCGGAAACTTTGCAAGCTCTGAATTGATTCGAATATTGGCTGTTTGGGTATTACAGCTTCCCCACTTGGACTTCATTTTTTGAACAAACAAGCGTCCTGGCGTCACCTGCAAAACAGGGGCCCACTGATCAATTAGCTCTGCGCCCACAATCCTTACCTCGTTAGCGTACCAATCCCCAAGCAATTTTTGTTTTTGTGCCAGTGAGATTTGATTCGGCGCAATGATGGCAAGGTGTTCTTGAGTGAACACGATCCGTCGTCGGCCCGCACCAAACCGGTTAATTATCGCGACATCAGCACCCCAAACCCGATGACGCTCTCCATCTACGAATGTCTTGTTGTTTCTCTTTTCATATTCGACGGCAGCGGCTTGTTTTTGCTTTATCCAATTTGCCCTCGATCGAACCAGAAATTCAACATCTTCCCGATCAGTCTTAACCGGAATCGATACGAGCACATCAAGGGTTTTGGAATCAATTCGAATATAACCATGCTTGATTTTCTTCCGGGTTACCACAACATTGAACCCCTCTATCCTATAGCGGTGTATCTCGTTTTCAGGTTTTGGCCACGGCATCGATAGAAAATTCGGATGTCTAGAAGATAAATTATTTCGTTGTTTTAAATTAGGGCTTGTAATAAAAAACCAACCTGCGCGCATTTGTTCAGCTGATTTTGCGTAGAGGAATCCTAGCTTAACGACATGCTTAATCTCGGCATTCCGGCGCTGATTTCTAAGGATACTTTATGCTATTTTCTATGTATGAATAGACGCACGTTAATAAAATTCGGAACTTGGCATGGGGTTACTCTTGGTTTTAGCTTTCCACTTATGGGACTCGCTGATACAAGCATAAAAGCAAATCCAAATTCTTTAATTCAGGCGTTAATCGACATTGGGTCGCCTGCCAGTATGGTCCTTGCCAAACGCCTTGAGCAACATCTTCAAGTTTCCAATAGTTACGATCTACACCTTCGCAATGGATCGCTTGGCCCGGTCGATGTCGAAATACTGGCGTCCGGCCTCGAAAGCGCTCATCTTGACGAGAATCTGTCCCTTCACTCTTTTAGTCTGAGCTTTAATCCAGAAATTGGACTCGTGGGGACTCAAGCGATCTTGCGGGCATTACCGCACCACGTAATCGAGATTGGCCTAGTCGGGTGCAACCTGGGCGACCAAAGTGTGCCAGCGCTAATTTCTTTTTTTAAGAAATCAACTCGATTGAAAATGGTTTGCATTGAAGACAACCAATTTTCCCGCTCCTCAAAAATTGATATGAAAAACGCACTATCTCATCTCCCAGGGTGTGTCTTCATCGCGTAGCGTGACCCGCTGATGGCGGAAGACGTTTTCCGGTTTTGAGATAGTCCAGTATCCACTGCATCGCGGGCGAATACACATCAATGAAAACAGCGGGCTCGTCCCCTAAAATTTTGCCGCCATGCGGGACATGACACCCTGCATACCAACCATCACCCGCTCCAATCTCGCGAACCTCTTCTCCAACCGTTAGCAGAATTCGCCCACTCAGCAACACACTGAACTGCTCGTGCGGATGAGAGTGCATGGGATAAACAGCACCCGGCTCAAACACAGCTCTGAGTAGATGCATGTTATTGCCCGAGATTATCTGCGTCTGATTACCCTCCTGTTCGAACTCAAAACGGTCAATCTGATCCCAACTAAATATCCTGCTATCAGATTGAAAATTTTGAGTCATTTTTTTAAACGCGCCGCAAAGGGATAAGCCCTTAAAGCGTAATTACCTGATCCGGCATATTTGATGCGAGCGCTTCGTAGAGATTTGGAAAGCAGCCGATTACCGCGCCCTCGACCAATTTATTATCAATTTCGCGTTCGTAACAACACTGGTCACATCCCATCAGCAGGATATTTTGTTCTCGAGCAACGATAGCCAAACGCTCTCCTATCGGGTCACCTTTGACCAGAACATAGTTGTTGTCTTCAAAAAAGAACATACCGGCCACCGCCGGACCATGTGCCTGCTCTTCGAGTTGAGGAAGAATCATTTTTCCCAACTTGTATGAAACGGTGTGGCCTTGGCTTGAAAAAATATAAGCAACTTTCACTTGTCATCCTTTTGATGTATTTAATTAAAAAATATTTATCACGCCGCAATGAACTGCAGCGATCGACCGGCAACTGCAACTCGATTCAGCAGATATTTATCAATCTTCTTTGATTTACTGAGGCCCGTCACAGGGAACGGGCTTTACCTGATCAGGATTCACCTGCGCAATATACAGTCCAAAAACCAAGAGGTCATCATCAGCTAGATTGAGGCCTTGATGACACCAATCAATGGCTTCTATATAGCTTTCGCCTTTTTCGAACGTACGCTTTCCTTTTGAGCCGTAATCAACGGTGAGCGTGCCCGACTTTATATAAGCATAAAGTGGCACCAAGTGCTGATGCCAATTTGTTTTCTGGCCAGGCTTTATCACAATATCATAGGCATAAATTGCAGGACTTCCTTTTGGAAGTTGATATTTTTGGCCGAGAATCGTCGCGGAGCGTTGCTCAAGTGGAATCGGGGTTGCTGTTATGCCTTCGTACATTTGCGTATCCGCGATCGCAAGCGGACACCATGACATTGCGGCCAACAATATAGCTTTCTTCATAACACTCAAAATACTCTCCTTGAATCAATAATAGTCATAGACCCATGCGGGGTTGAAATGATCGGCCGATGAAGCCCGACGGCTAAAAGGTCTCGCGTGAGATTTTACATTGCAAAAACAGCGAGCGCTAAGAACACAACCAAAGCTTGTAGGTCAAAAACGTCGGGCATTCCGATCGCGAACTCTCTCGACAGATCTCAAATCGCTCAAAGCACGAAACCTTCTGGAAACGGATCGTCGCTATCTACAAAAATAGTATTGATGCCTGTTATGTGGGCAGCGCCTCTGACACCGGGGATAATTGCTTGATACTCTCCCACCTTGGTCCGGCCCTCAATCGTCCCTACAAATTTGCTGCCAATAAAACTCTCGTGCAAGAACGTTTCGCCCTCAGTGATTAGATCTCTTGCGGCTCTTTGAGCAAGTCTTGCGGATGTACCCGTTCCACAAGGCGAGCGATCGACCATCTCACCTGCAATTACACAAGCGCGAGCATCACTATTCGAGTCAAGTGCCGCTCCGGTCCACATACAATGTCGCAATCCCTGAATACTCGTATCGAGAGGATGGACAATACTGTGCGACCTCTCTAGCTGTTCTCGCAATTCAATTCCCATTCGAATGAGTGAGGGTGCATCAAATTCCGAAAGATCAGTGAAGTTTTCCTGCTGCTCAATAATAGGGTAAAAGTTTCCGCCATAGGCAATATCGACTTTGAGCGCTCCAAGATCTGGAGACTCGACTTCTAGGTCCCTGGCAAACAAAAAAGATGGAATATTAATTAACTTAACGCTAGTGACCTTGTCATCTTTCTTTTCATACTCAACATCAACTCGACCCGCTGGCGTCTCAAGCCGGAGGAGTCCTTCCGTCTTCGGTGTGACCAAGCCTCGCTCAATGGCAAATGTTGTTGTGCCAATTGATGCGTGCCCACACATCGGCAGGCATCCTGAGGTTTCAATAAAAATAATGCCGATATCAAACTCATCACTGGATGGCGGATAAATAAAGGTTCCCGACATCGCTGAATGGCCCCGCGGCTCGAACATTAAAGCCCGCCGCATCCAGTCAAACTCTTCCATAAAATGCTGACGCCGCTCACTTTGATTTCTGCCATCAAGCGACGGAGCACCACTCACAATCATGCGAACTGGCATTCCCGCAGTGTGTCCATCAATACATTCGAAAGTTGATTTCACGGTTTCTGTGCCTACTGTTTTTTTGCTTGTTGCTCGAAAAAAGAAGCGCCTGTTGGCATTTCGGGAAAGGCCATCTCGTATTCGCTGCACCGAACCCGTCCAGTCGACTCACCCCGTACCACTTCATACTGGTATTGGCTCGGAATGTGATTGTCATGAAGCGGATAACTATCCTCTGCCAGATATTCACAAATAAATAAGGTCCGAGGGCCCTGCGAAAGATTGGGCCCGGACCCATGCAGTAATCGGGTGTGCATCAGGCAAGCCGATCCGGCCGGGCCAAAACAAGCCTCGGCACGCGGCGTCATCGCCTCCATCACCTCATCACCCACCGCACCTGTAAAAATCCCGTCATGCCAATGTTCGTATAAGCGGCCCTTGTGTGTTCCAGGAATCACTTGGAGCGGGCCATTCTCAGGCGTGACCTCATCCAGAAAAAAGAGGACAGTGATCATGTCATCATTGGTGTGGGCTTCAAATAAGAAATCCTGATGAAACTTAACTTGAGTTGCAGCGCCCGGAAGTTTGGAGTTGATCTTGGCGTTTTCAAACTTTATGTTAGGGCCAAAAATATCAACCACAGCATCAAGTGCGCGATTATCCCGCATGACCTCAAGATACACATCTGATATCTCAATAGGGGACGCGATCCGGCGCAATGCGGGCCGTTCCGCGCAATGTCCAGGCTCAATATCAAAGCGAGGTCGGCCATCAATTGTCTCGCCATATGGAGCCGTTTGGATGCGGCTTTGCTCTTTCCACAAGTCAAACTGCGCCGTGAGCTGCTCAAGCTGCGCTGCGGTTAAAGCATCTTGGAGAAACAAAAAGCCTTGTCTATCAAATTTTTCCAACTCTTCTCGGGATAACATATCTTTCGTTTGATAAATAATTAAATCCAACCATCTATTTGTCGCGCACTGAAATCTCCACCCCGCTGGGCTCACCATTTTGAATATTACCAATAGTTGACCGGCAGGCAGAAAAAATCAAAAGTAAATCCTGACTCGTACGCAATTCCACATAATCACCGGCTAAAGCACTTGTCGGCTCATCTCGAATCAGGCCATCTTCACTTACAAACGACTTCTCGAAAAGATTCCAAGGCGGTGGTGTCACTCGATGCGGGATACCGTATTCTTTTAACGTCTGCCGCAAATTATCTTCGCAGTTGGGGTACCGCTCGGCGTCTCCAAAAAATGTATAGCTTGACGCTGAGCATGCCGCATGCAACGAATCGTGAAAACCATCCGTTGTATCTTCTGAAAAAATCAACAGTGGTGAAAAATGATTACTCACCAAGACACTGCCTTTCTGAAACCGGGTCGAGTAGAGCGCGGTTCGCGTATGCGCCATAGACAAATACTCTTCAAAATCGGGAGCGACAAATGCCCAGGTATCCACAACCTGGCCTCCGCTTAAGGTTGTCAATCGCACGCTCTGGCCTTCTGAGACCAAAATCCCAGTGACATCGCCGGGTGAAAGTTTGTGATGAATTTCAGAACCCATAAATCCTCGAGTATCCTGATTAATTGTCCGTTAACTTAACTAATTTGGGCGACGGGAAAGGTATTACGCCAAAGATCACGTTGATAAGTACCATAGTGAAACGACTCAAACGCATCGAGGTCTCCAACCAATGGCTTTATTTCAACCTCCGCACTGGGATTGACAAAAAGCGGAATTGAATAGCGATTGTCGTTGCCCACATTGATTACCCGATGGGGTGTTGAGGAGAATCGTCCGTTACTCCACATCTCCATTATGTTTCCAATATTGACCACAAACGTATCGGCGATTGGGGGCGCCCCCACCCATTGCCCTTCTTTATTTTGAATCTCTAATCCGCCAATACTGTCCTGCCAGAGAATCGTAAAAGCCCCCGAGTCACAATGAGGCACGACGCCCAGGTTGTTCTCACTCAAAGGACTGTCTTGAGGGGGATAGTGATTTACTTTTAACCGGCTCAGCGGCCGGGAAAAATAATGGTTAATGTGATCGGCGTTGAGTCCGAGCGCCAGTGAGAAACCCCGCATGAGCGTCTTGGCAAGGTCTTCTGCAGCTTCGAAATATTGCCTCATAATTTTCTGAAATTCAGGAGACTCTGGCGGCCATTGATTGGGGCCATCAAGCGGGTTACCGGGATCAATCCGACGCTCATGGCCCACCCAGAATCCCTCCTGATGACTGGTCCCCGCTCTTTGTTCTCCTTCGTAACTGCGATAGCCCAATGGCAGATAGCCTTGAATCTGGGGGGTGATCTTGAAATTCATTTTGCGACTCATTGGCAATGAAAAGAATTCTGCCGAGACCCGTCGCAAATCAGTAATTAACGACAACGGAAACCCATGGCTTTTGATATAAAAAAATCCCACGTCTGCGCAGGCTGCCCGAAGGCTTTCGATACACAAGTCAGATCGCTGATTATTCGCTAAATCCCCAATATCAACCATGGGAATTTCTTCAAACGCTAACCGTCGTGTTGCTTCAATCATGGATCTCACGCCTATCAAATATTAAGTCAAATTGATATCAATTTTATTTTCACCGCAGCAGTTCGCTAGTCAAAAATATTGCACAATAACGCAATATAACTGATGCCTCAAAATGAAGTAATCAGAATCCCGTATCAACTCAGTGAGCTTCTTTTGATACAACTCAAACTTCAGAATTTTTTAATCTAACAACCTTCAAATTGAATTCGCCAACAAACACCAGCACTAGGTACCCCTCATGACGTTATGGCACACGGTAATCGTAGTGTTAATAAATTTTCTTTGGGGGTCAATGTTCATTGCGGCTGCAATCGGACTGCGGGAATTTCCGCCAATTTTTTTTACGGGTATTCGATTTGGGCTCCTTGTTGTTCTGCTCTTTTACTTTTTGCGAGTTCCGCAAAGACTCATCGGGCCCCTGTTTAAAATCGGACTGGTCATGGGGGTTGGCATGTATCTAACGCTATATCTCTCTATCTCGCTCGCGGAAAACACGGCATCAATCGCCGTGTTTAGCAAACTCGAAGTCCCATTTGCCTTGTTGTTGGGTGTGATTTTGCTCAGTGAGCGGATGGGCACAGCGCAAATCACGGGCGTTTGTATCGCGATGGCTGGCGCAATCATTATTACGTTTGATCCAGCGGCTTTCGGCGATCTTCCGGCACTCTTTTGGATGGCAGTCTCGTGCGGGTTTTCCGCATATGGCTTTATCCAGATTCGACGACTCGAAAAAGTTCACCCCTTTAGTATCGTGGCCTGGATATCCGTCGTAAGCGCACCAGCCCTGCTGGCGACATCTATGATTTTTGAAAGTGATCATCTTGAGGTTATCCAAGCATCCACATGGTCCGGATGGCTGGCCTTGTGTTACACCGCAATCATGGGATCCGTGATCGCTAACTCCGGACTTTATTTTTTGCTGGAACGATATCCCGTAAACCTTGTCACCCCTTTTAGCTTGCTCTCTCCTATTTTTGCGGTGATTGGCGGCATTTTATTTTTGGATGATGTGCTTACGGTCGGTCTCATCATTGGCGGTGGCCTGATCCTTTGTGGCGTCACCTGGATTAATCGACGGGCAGCCGTACTGACTCCCAAGCCCGACTCAAGTCAAAGTCGGTAGTCGGGCGCCTAAGTTAAAATCCTTTGCATTATCGATCACTCACCTAATGTTTAACTAAGACGAGCAGTTGATTTTTTGGTCAACACCCATGATGAAAACCACTGATATTTTTGCCGAGCGAAAGTACGCTAATGTTCGAAAGCCATTGAGCGAGGCAAGCACACTTCCAGGTTGGTGTTATAGCGATTCACGCTTTTTTGAACGTGAACAGAGCACTATTTTTAATCAGTGTTGGCATTTTGTGGGCAGGGCTGACGAGATTAAATCGGTTGGCGACTATTTAATCTACGACAGTCCGCAAGGATCGCTGATCGTGATGCGATCTGATTCAGGCGTTATCAATGCATTTCGAAACGCCTGCCGGCACCGAGGCACACGCCTTTTAAATCAGACAGGCTCAACCCAACGCATTATTTGCCCCTATCACAGTTGGGTATATGGAAATGACGGAGCCCTGTTACGGGCACCCGGTATGACCAAAACAAAAGACTTTGAGGTTGAAAATTGTCATCTTGCCGCCGTTCGACTTGAATCATGGGCGGGTTTCTTGTTTGCAAGCTATCTTGATAAAGGTCCGTCACTATCAGCGTGGCTTGGCGATATGCCTGAGTATTTCAGCAGGTATTCGGGCGCGGAACTTAAATGCGTCAGACGACGAAAATTCACTGTTCGGTGTAATTGGAAATTCCTGATTGAAAATGCCCTGGAAACCTACCACACGGGAACAGTCCATCAGGCCTCACTCGGAAAACAGCAGTCAGAAATAATACCCACAAACGGTAACTGGCTATGTTTACGAGTATTCGTCGAGGGCAAAGACTCTGTGTCTGTCCTGTCCTCTTCAGATGACAGTTTTCCTATTCATCCGAATCTTGAGGGCGACGAGCGCACCAGCACCTACTTTACAAACATACTGCCTTGTACCCAATTTGTTTTTGCGCCTGACGCAATGTGGTGGCTTGCAATTAACCCGGTCAGTGCGGGTGAAACAACGCTCGAGGTCGGATCCTGTTTCCCTGCTCAAAATCAAACGAGTAAAACGTTTGACCGCATCTCGAAAGCCTATTTTGATCGGTTAGATATGGCGACCCCTGAGGACAATGCCATCTGTGAGGCACAGCACCTCGGCAACCTCGGCAACCTTGTGCATCAAGGGCGATTCAGCGCTGAGGAAGCGCTGGTGCATAAGCTCGCCAACTGGGTCCTTGATCAGACGCTTTGATCAGGCGCTTAAGGCATTCAGATAACCAAACAGCGAGACCGACCCACCGGTATGCAAAAAGACGACCCGCTCGCCCTTTTTGTAATGGCCCTTGCGAATAAGATCAATCAGTCCCGCTGCGCCTTTGGACGAGTAAACCGGGTCAAGCAATAAACCTTCGAGTTTTGCAAACATCCGGATCGCATCTATTCCAGCTTCAGTTGGCAGACCATAGCCCTCACCAACATAATCCGAATTTGCGGCGATATCCTGAGCACTGACAACGCCTGGGCAGCCTAATACGTCCGCAGTTGCAGTCGCCAGCTTGAATACATTTTCTTCTTGCGCCTCTTTGGCCGCCCTCACTGAAATACCCATTACCGGAATATTGGCATTAAGCGCCTTCAGTCCGGTCACAAGGCCTGCTTGCGTACCCGTGCTACCGGTGGCATGCACAATATGATCAATCACAAGACCACGGTCGTTTGCCTGTCCGACTAACTCGAGCGCACAGTTGGCATACCCTAATGCGCCCGTTGTGTTCGAGCCGCCCCCGGGGATCGTGTAAACCCTTTTGCCCTGCCTGCGAAAATTTTCGGCGACTGACTCCATCTCTGCGTTCATATCGAGGCCCGCATTTCGGGTTTCATAGGTCGCCCCATGAAGAACATCCAAAAGCACATTACCATTGTAGTTGTAATTTTCGTCTTTATATCCGGTACGATCTTCAAGAAGGATATGACAATCCATCCCCAGTCTTGCGGCAAATGCTGCTGTCTGGCGAGCGTGATTGGACTGCGTCGCGCCCTGGGTCATTACAAGATCAGCACCCTCGGCCTGAGCCTCTGCCATCAGAAACTCTAATTTCCGCGTCTTATTTCCGCCCGTGGACAAACCCGTACAGTCGTCACGTTTTATCCAGATTTCAGGCCCACCAAGCGCTTCAGACAGACGATCCATCCGCTCCAGCGGAGTGGGTAAATGTGCGAGGTGGACGCGGGGGAAACGAGCTAAATGCATTGGAAGGATCCGTATAAATTCGAGAAATCGAGTATTAAGCAGCGCCGTCTTGATTTCAAATGCAAAATCAAGACTACAATATGCGACCCTCGCATTTTAGGCAAATGTTATGCGTCTCGAGTGGTTAGAAGATATCTTGGCAGTAATTGAAACCGGATCATTTATTGAGGCGGCCAAGCGACGATTCTTATCTCAACCGGCGTTCTCTCGCCGAATTCGAATGATCGAAGCACATGTGGGTGCGGAACTTTTTGACCGATCAAAAAAGCCGGTACAACTCAAATCGGGGGTCAGTACGCACCAAGCATCAATAAGAGAGCTTGTTGCCCGCTTGCATGAGCTCAAGGCAGATTTAAAAAGACAGGATCAGGATGGTGAAAATCAAATCATCATTGCAAGTCAGCACGCAATCACGACGTCTGTCGCCCCTTCGCTTATTAAAAATATTTCTGCAAAAAATAACTTAAGCACCTTACTCAAATCCGCAAACAGAGATGAATGCTACGCGCTGCTGATGACCAAGCAGGTCGATCTTATTTTGATTCACCATTCAAATGCAGATGAATCACTTGATCACCAAGGTTTTTTCCAGAAGTACGAACTTGCTCAAGAACGACTTATTCCGGTTTGCCTGACCTCTGAACATAATGCAATCAAAAGCCACATGATTGAAGGGCGGCTTCCAGTCATCGCATATCCATCTGACTCTTATCTTGGTCAGGTCATAGAGCGAGAGGTATTTTTTCAGCTACGCGCCCAGCTTACAATTGACCGAGTAGCCGAAACCTCTTTAACGCTCGCTATCCTGCCGATGACGCTGGCAGGCGTCGGCGTCGGATGGCTCCCCGACTCACTGGTTGCTGCTGATCTAGCTTCTGGCCAACTTACTCACTTACATGATGCGCTGCCTGATTGCGAACTCAGCGTGATGGCTATCCGGCTTCATGATTCAAGATCGATATTTAAATCTGAAGTCTGGGAGACCGTCGCCGCGTATATTGACCACCGGTAAATCAGAAACGCTGAGTTAAAAAGCTTCGAATCAGGTCATTAACGACTACTGGTTTCTCCATATGGACGTTATGCGCACACCCTTCAACAATCTCAATGCGCACATCTGGAATCCGGTCTAGGAAATGCTGCTGCTGGCTCCAATCATACGAGCGGTCTTCGCGCGCCCAAATCACGAGCGTGGGTGCCATAATTTGACTCAACTGCTCTCGGCCATCCCAATGCTCCCACGCCTCAAGGCTAGCGAGCGCCGCTTGCTTGGTGGCTTTTGCACCTTCTGATTGACATAGGGATAACCCGGCTTCGAAATCGGGATTCAAAAACCACGTTCGCGCGATGTTCTCTCGCGCATGCTCGAGACCGAGGTTTAGGATCTTTCTTCGCGACTCTTCTATGGGTTCAAATCGGTTCGGTAAAACGCCCATCGACCCTGTTCCCAAACAAATCAGGCGGTTGATGCGCTCGGGTCGGTTTGCAGCCATTTCTTGAACAATCATACCGCCCATCGAGTGACCGAGTAGATCAACTTTGTCAATCTCGAGATAATCAAGAAGACGGCAAATATCATCGACATTACCGGGGATGCTTGACGGTGCCTCTAGGTGAGCACTTTCTCCATACCCCGCAAGTGACGGCATGATTAGCTCGAAATCATCTTGCAACGGCTCCTGAAACTGCCACATAAACTGTCCACCAAGATAGCCATGGACAAGCATTAACGGGGAGCCTGAGCCTACCCGACGATGCATTAACAAATCCTTACTCATTTTTGCTCACCGTGGATCCCGACTAAACACGCCCTTTTCCTTGAATGACTCGATCTAGAATCAAAGCGCAGAACAAGATCGCAACTCCAGCAAGAATGCCTTGCCCCACGTTCGCGTACTGAAGCGCTTCCAGTACATCCTGACCCAAACCTTTCGCGCCAATTAGAGAGGCAACCACTACCATCGCCAAACTGAGCATAACAGTTTGATTAACACCTGCCAGAATAGTAGGCATGGCCAGCGGTAAATCGACCTTAGTTAGCAGGTACCATTTGGATGCGCCATAGGCAATTGCTGCCTCTCGAATCGTTTCGGGAACGCCCTTTAATCCTAAAACCGTTAAGCGCACCACAGGGGTACCGCCAAAAATCATCGTAATAATCACCGCTGCTACTTTCCCGGTTCCAAAAAAGGCAATAACCGGGATCATGAATACAAAGGCGGGCATCGTTTGCATGAAATCCATGATCGGACGTATCAGCGCATAAAAGCGTGGCCGGGTCGAACAATAAATGCCGAGCGGAATACCAATTGAAATACTGAGAATGGCGGCAGTGCCAAGCAACGCAAGAGTTGTCATCGCCTTAACCCAAAATCCCAATAACCCCATGTAAGCCAAAAATGCGATCGAATAAATAGCCGCTCGTGGGCCTGCTGACAAGCCCGTCATCACAGCAATAGCGCTGATCACAACAATCCATGGGGTCTTTACAAACAGCATTTCAAGCGAATCAAGTACGCTTCGAATCCCGATCGTAATCGCAGAAAAAAGCGCATCCCCTTTAATTACGGCGTAGTCAAACGCTCGCTCTACACCATCAATAGACATCAACCGAATCTCAGGATGAGTCGGAAAGTCTTCAAACAGTGCAATGAGGTTTGGAAAACTATAGTGAACCGCTGATAGCAGCATGACAGTAGATGAAAACAGCACGGTCAGGCCTATATCAACAGACCGCATTCCAGATTGAATCGAACGATCAGACAACCACTCAGAAAAGCGTTTTTCTAAAATCTTGTTTGCCAGCGCTGCCTGCAAAATACGGACCGTGGTCCAGAGAATAATGCCCATAATCGCAATCCAGAAACCCATCTCTTCAACCCGCTGAGCCTCCTGAACGTAACCTGCAATCGAATCCTCCAACGATTTGATCGTTCTTTTAAAAACATCCACCTTGTCGGAATTGGACTCGATGGCTGCTTGCAACTGTTTTTGTCGAAAATCAATTGTGGATTGAATTTGGTCTATTTTTTTGTAGGCATCTGCACTGATGTTTCCAAAAAATCCACGTACGATCTGAACCACCGCAAAAGTTTCAATCAACAAAAAAGCAAGTGCCCAGCTCCAGATATTTCGAATACCAAACCACAGTGTGCCCAGCAAGAAAGCCGCCCAATTAAAAGAAAAAACATAGCGGGTACTATTATTGATCCGCGCAAATTCTTTGACGTAATAATCTGAACTTGTCTTGACAAACTTCCGTATCTGTTTGTCATTAATCATTGCGCTATCCGATTTACTCATCGCGATGCTCCGCAATTGAGTTAAGTAGCACTTTTTGTGTCACGACACCTGTTGCCGCGTGCACGTCGTTTTCAATCACAATTGGACCATCAGTTTTAACCAGCTTTTCAATGAGCATTCCGATCGCAGCATCCTCGCTCGCCCTGACAGCATCTGCCGGAAATGGGCCGTGTGCCTGCTCATATTGCTGGACGGATATCATGATCGACTTTGCCTTTACGATAGCCAATCGACTGATTCCTTTTACAAAATCCGCAACGTAACCATCATTAGGGTCCATAATAATTTCTTCAGGCGTGCCCACTTGAATCACCTGACCATCTCTCATAATCGCGATCCGATGCCCTACCTTGACCGCCTCGTCCAGATCGTGCGTGATAAAAACAGTCGTTTTTCTTAACTGCCGAGACAGCTTGATGAACTCCGACTGGAGCTGTCGCCTAATCAACGGATCCAACGCGCTAAAGGGTTCATCCATTAAAAGAATTTCAGGGTCGGCGGCGAGCGCACGAGCAAGGCCCACTCGCTGCTGCATGCCGCCCGAAAGCTCATGCGCATATTTGCTGCCCCAACCTGTTAGCTCAACAATGTCGAGGATCTCCTCGGCCCGGCGATACCTTTGATTCTTATTGACCCCTCGGATTTCAAGGGGCAGCGCAATATTGTCGATCACAGACCGATGCGGCATCAGCGCAAAATTCTGAAACACCATGCCGATCTTTTTATTACGAAAGGTTCGAAGCGCCTCTTTCTCGAGCGCCATCACATCCTGACCATCGATCAGAATTTTTCCCAGTGTAGGCTCCAAAAGACGATTGATATGCCGAACCAGCGTCGACTTGCCACTTCCAGACAACCCCATCACGCAAAATATTTCGCCAGGATTAACCTCAAAAGACACATCTGAGACACCAATGACAGCGTTGTATTTCTCAAGCGCTTGTTGTTTCGAGATTTGGTTTTTTGCTATTGCTTCAAGCACCTCAGGCGAGGCGTTGCCAAATATCTTTGAGACGTTCTGAATCTCAATAAAGCTGCCGGAATGATTTTGTGACATTTTTTTCGAAAAAAAACCGGCGCCGCAGCGCCGGTCTTGTTATAGGCTTTACCAGATTACAGCCCTAACCATCCATCAACTACTTTTGGGTTATTGCTGATCCACTCCTGAGCCACTTCTGCAGGATCGCGCTTATTCACTGATACTTCATATGCAAGCGCTGAGACATCGTCCGCTGTCAGTTGAAAATTGTTAAAGAACTCAACGATCGCAGGTGATTTAGATTCAAGCGACGTGCCCCATCCAATCTGGATCTGTTTCAATGCATCTTTTGACGCGACATAGGATTTGGTATACCAATCCGGATCCGCTTTTGGTTGAACCATCGTGTATTTGGCTGGATCATATGCCGGCTCGCTTAACATAACGATATCAGCCATGCCCCAAATCGCATGGGGTTTGTAGCAATAAAATGCATAGCCTTCGCCTTTCTTGATGGAATCAAGCACACGAGCATTTTTTACTGCCTCTGCCGCCCGAACCGCTTCGATACCAGAGTCATAAAGCTTGTAGTCGCGAAGCTTTACCTGGTTGACGTTAGCTGAGGCCCAGCCATCAGCACCAATCCAAAACTCGCCTTTACCATTCCCATCGCTATCCATCGCGGCAACCACTTCCGGCCGACCCAGGTCGAATATGGACGTGATATTCATCTTTTTGGCAAAATCCTGAGAGACACAATAGCCCTGATTTCCCTCGTAGCTCTTGCTACTCAGTTTGAGCGTGCCTTTTGGCACCAAATCATTGGTGTAGGCCTCCTGGTTCGGCAACCAAATATCAGGATGAACTTCGATCTCTCCCTTGCTGCGATCAATCGCGCCATAGATAGAGGTATTGTTGCCAGGTACAATATTGGCTTCCCCACCCATCTTATCGGTGATGACAGCGGCAAGTAGATTCGCAATTGCAGTGGCGCCAGTCCAGCCAGGGTCACCAATGTTGACCTGCTCTGCATAACTTGCGGTCGTTGTACTAACAACTAGCGCGGCGGCTAACGCCGTTTTCTTTAAAATCTTCATGGGTTGCTCCTTTTGTTTTTACTTCAACTAATAATCTGTTGCCACCCCACTCTCTATCCTGAGAAGAAGTAACTAAAATAAGTATTAATTACCTAAACCGCTATTTCAAATGCAAATTAACAGCCCTTATATGCGTCTTTTGCATTTTGTATCGTTT
>Ga0209631_10003909_pt1 | contig 16812 bp, 25 predicted proteins | sample COG_08_FD_184752 | JGI IMG/M metagenome (GOLD analysis project Ga0209631, IMG submission 184752) | Pelagic Microbial community sample from North Sea - COGITO 998_met_08 (SPAdes) (version 2) | ecosystem: Environmental > Aquatic > Marine > Neritic zone/Coastal water | place: Helgoland, sampling...
AGCCGCGCCGTGCAGGTCCACGTTCCCGCGCTCGTTTCGGGGAACCTTGCCGTCCTTCGCCCCGGGCGGATCCCACGGCTCCGTCTGCCACTCGCCTGTGAACAAAACAGTCTAATTATCATTCTAATTGCCAATTCGAAAATATGTCAACGCACCGTACAAGGCTACGTCGCCCTCCTCCTCTTCCTCTTCTTCGTCCCCTTTATTCCCCGTTCCGTCGTTGCCGTCTTGTGATGACATGGCGCGCGCCACCTCCTCGACGGACCTCGCACCCTTACGCCGCGGCGGGTGCGTCCCGATCGAGTGGCCGTTTTCACGAGCGTTACGGATCGAGCTTTTGCGCTTGGCGTCCTTCGCGATTTTGATCCTCGCCGCCTGGATCCGCGAGTGCGTTCTTTTCGCCGGGGAATTGAGCTCGGACGTTAACACACATCGCCGGCACTCCGCTTTCCACCGCTCCGCGCTTCGTAGCTCCCGAACGCACGACCGCGGGAACACGCACTCGCCCTGGATGAACCCCTTGATCGGGAACCGAGGGTGAATGCACTGGGTCTTACCCAAGAAGCGTTCAACCGCCCACAGCGGGTGATTGCGTAACTGTAAACAAAACACGACGTCAGTCCAATTGCCTATGCGAGCATATACAAATCCAGAGCATTAAAAGAAACACTCACCTCCGCGAAGGACGACGGGACGCGCTCGGTGAGGCACTTGGCGTCCATGTGCACGTCCTCGGCTCGACACGCGCCGCGCGCCAACGACGAGACCTCGAGGAGACCGAGCCGAACCGCGACGTCGCCGCTGTAATAAGCAAAACAGATGTCAGTCTAATTACCAACACGAGAATTAAGATGAACGCACCAGTCCGAAGCTCGAAACTCATCCACAGCCTTCTCACCGCTGGACATGAACGCGCAAGTGACACGAAGCCAGCTCTGGTCCACCCGGTGCGCGCCCACCTTGCTGTACGTCTCCGCGTACTTACGCGTCAGGTCTTTGCCGCCCCAGCGGTGGGAGGAGGAGGTTAAAGCTGTTTGTCCAGACTGCCCGGACTGTTTGCCCGTATACATCCTGGACCTGAACCCGAACACGTAGGGCATCACCGGGGACTCGCGACTTCCCGATATGACGTACGGTTCGTCCACCGACGCGGCACCCGCCTTGAAGGACCAACGCTTAGCGTTCACGTTGCGCCTGTTAACAGTAAATAGAACACGACGTCAGTCTAATCGCCCGCACGAAAATTATAAAATGAACTCACCCGCACGCTGCGTGGGGCACTACGGTGACCCACCGAGCGCCGTGTTCCCCTTCCCCGTCGTCCACGCACAACACCTCCGCCCAGTGCGTGATTGGCTCCACGAATCGGGACCCCGCGTTGGCACCATCCGTCGTCGTCTCGGACTTTACCTCCCCACTCTTTCGCTTATCGGTACTAAGAGTTTTCTTACCCCCCTTAACGCCTTTACCCTTTGACGACCTTTGAACCGCGTTGTTTCGTTTGACGCCGTCGACTGTCCACAGCTCTTTGGGCGGCGGGAGAAGGATCCCAGCCTTCTCCAGCGCCGCCGCGTTCGCCCGCAGAGGGACGGGATTCAGCGCGACGACGGTGCGGCATTCGCATCCGAGTCCCCGCGCGGCGGCGACGAAGAGCCCCGTCGCCTCCTCCTGCGTCGCGGCTCTGTTGGCGAGCGCTGTAAACAAAACACTTACCCGTCAGTCGAATTGCCCGTACGTAAATAAACGGAAATAGGAAATAGATATAGACTCACCAAAGCATAGGCGTAAGACTGGCCCGCACTTGGAACGTTCGTGCGCGTCCGCGACAGACCCGGCTCGCGATCGCAGGCGCGCGGCGTTGGTATCCGGGAGCCGCTCGTCGGTATTTTGATGTTGCTGACGTGGCGTGTGTTCATCGGTCGCCGGGGTCGGTTCGTCGTCGGACGATTCGTCGAGGACGATGACGTCGGCGCCGGCGGTCGAATGTACCGGCGGCCTCGGGGGTAAATTCGCGGCGCCGCCGACTGGGCAATTAGCCTGACGTTTAACCCCACCCTTCGTACCTACGGAACCAACCTTGGTCCCAGCCTTGACCACGTCGATGTGCCCGGCGAACCACTTGGCCATGCGGCACACGTCGTCTACGTTCGCGACGGCATTCCCTTCGTCGCAAATCGAAAACGCGATTTCTCGAGGAACCTGTTGACAAAACACGGCGTCATACGAATTGCCTATACGATGATTAAAATAAACGTACCATCGAAGCGGCCATGGCTGACGCGAATGGATCGGAAGCCGCGCGGTCGTACGCCGTCGCCCTGGCGCACAGGCAGAGTAAATGCGCCTTGTGCGTCTCCACCAGTCCGGCGCGTTCGTGTTTGGTCATTCGCCTCGGCTTCTCCTTCGTTCCCTTCGCCTTCGTTCCCTTGGCTCCTTTCTTCCCTCCTTTGGTTTTCGCTCCGTCGCCGTCCTCGTCGTCAGAGTCCGAGTCCAAGTCCAGGTCTAAATCGAAGGCGTTCGGGTCATCCCCGGGTTCCGTGACGTCGTACGCGAGGTCCCCGTAGTCCCCGACGTCGAGCCCTTGCTCCTCCCACTCGTCTGCATCGTCGTCGGAGCGGTGAAGTAGGTCGTCGGTCACGCCGAGGTCGTCGGCTCGAACCCGCATTCGATCGTTTAGCTCCAGCTCGGCTCGCGTGGTGCTCGCGCGCACGCCGCACGCGCCGCCGCCCATGTCCATCGACGTGCCACGCGACCCGAGGGCGCCCGCGATGTCCTTGCGGAGCGCGGCGAGGCGGAGGACCTCGTGGTTATGCGCGGATGCCATCGCCTTGGCGGTCGCGGCTTTGGCATGCTCCGTCTCCGGTGCCGACGACAGACGCGCCATTTCGTTCGTGCCGCCACCTCCGAGGTTTGCGCCCCCGTGCGCGTTACCGTTTGGTCTCGCCCGTGATGAGCGGTCGCGTCGCGTCGCGATGAGTGCCTCTATCTGTTCCCGGGCGCGGACGCTGATCGTCGCGTCCGGCGGAGCGATCGGAGTGGTCCCATCGCGGTCGTCGGTGTTGTCTAATCTGAGATCGCGGGAAACGTCGTCACGTTTCGCGGGGCGGGCGCTGCCCGCGCGTGACGTCGACGCCGGGCCCCCGCGGCCTCGCTCGGGCGGCATCGCGCGTGGCCCCCGCGGCTTCCCCTCGCCGCAGTGGATCCGAACGCGGCCACCGAGCGAACCCCACGGTGACACCGCCCACGCGCCTAAGTGCTATGCGCAGTTGACGAGCAGAAACTTCGCAAAAACTTCGCTGATATCGGCGCCAATCTTCGATGATGATGACACACCGGCCTTCTCGGCGGTCCACTCGAACCGACGCGTCATCGCCCGAGCCATGGCATCCGTCGTCGCCAACGTCTACGTTCCCACGCGTCTCCGCGCCGGTCGCAAGGTGCGCACATCGCCTTCGACCCGCCCCACTCGACGACCCGCCCGTCTCTCCAACACGCGTCGCCGCGTCAAAACCCTCTTCTAAACAATCGCTTTCTTCACCCCCGATCATCCATCGCAGACCGTCCGCGGGAGCCCCATCGCCCCGACCCTCACCCGACCCGCGCGCCGCACCGCCGCTAAGACTAAGCCATCGATGCTCACCCTCGCTCGTGCCGTCCCCACGGACTCGTGCGAGCTCGATAACTTCCAACGCGTATCCGTCCTCGCCGAAGCCTTACCGTACCTGCAACGATTCGCCGGGCAGACGGTCGTGGTCAAGTACGGAGGCGCCGCGATGACGGACGAATCGTTGAAAGACCGAGTCATCAAAGACCTCGTGTTGCTCTCCACCGTGGGAATCAGGCCCATCCTGGTCCACGGAGGCGGGCCCGAGATCAACGGCTGGCTCAAGAAGGTTGGCATCGAACCAAAGGTGAGTTTATTTTTGGTTATTTTTGGTTATTTTTGGTTATTTTTGGCAATCTTTGTATGGGCAATTAGTCACTGACGACGTGTTTTGTGTACAGTTTCTCAACGGCCTAAGGGTCACCGACGCGGACACGATGGAGATCGTGGAGATGGTCTTGGTGGGCAAGGTGAACAAATCGCTGGTGTCCCTGATCAACTGCGCGGGAGGGCGCGCGGTGGGCATGTGCGGCAAGGACGGCAACACCCTGCGCGGTCAGATCAGATCCCCGGAGCTCGGATTCGTCGGCGACGTGACCAGCGTTGATACATCCGTGCTTCAACAGTTGGTATCGAGCGGGCACATCCCGGTGGTCGCGACGGTGGCGATGGACGCGAGCGGGCAGGCGCTGAACGTCAACGCGGACACCGCCGCCGGTGAGCTCGCGGCGTCCATCGGCGCGGCGAAGCTCATCTTGATGACGGACGTTCCCGGGGTGTGCACCGACAAGGACGACCCGAGCACGCTGATCCGCACGTTGACGATCAACGAGTCCCGGGACCTGGTGGGACAGGACGTGATCGCGGGGGGGATGATCCCGAAGGTGGAGTGCTGCGTCAAGTCCATCGCGCAGGGCGTGAAGAGCGCGCACATCATCGACGGCAGGGCGCCGCACTCGCTCCTCCTGGAGATCCTCACGGACGAGGGCGCCGGGACCATGATCACGGGGTAGGAGTTTCAAGTTAAGAGTTACCTTCGTATCATTAAAAAACACATTTTGGCCGTAACCGTCAGATACTATCCGAGTGAGTCACCTCGTCACCGGAACACTAGGCGCTCACCTTACCTTTCTCATGACTCAACTTGATCCTCTCCGCCCCTTGGCACACGTACTTCTCGCTCTTCACATCCCAAACTTTCGGCTCCGACTCTCTTCGCATCATCGCCGTCGCCAGGTCCGTGAGTGACTCGTCGCACCCGTGGAACGACAACGCCCCGAGGTTGAATCGCACGTCCCCGAACGCGTCGTCTTCGACGTCGATTATAAAGCCCGGCGAGTCCGTCAACAACATCGCTCTGCAGGACGTGATGACCAGCATGAGCTCGAGGAGCAGATCCGGGCTCGGCGGGCGGTAGTAGTAAAACCAGTACGAGACGATGAAAAACACAAAGCCAAACATGCAGACACAAAAGAGGAAGATGACCATGCGGCGAAACAGTGCGCCGTGCTCCAGTTTGAGGCAGAAACGCACGTATTTTCCATCCAAATTCGCAAACGGCCCCACCGCGGTGAGAAACATCGCGTTCGCGATGATGAACGTGGTGAGGATCAACGAGAAGGAGACATAGTTGTACCACGGGTACCAATGCATTCCCACTATGGAGAACGTGCGGTCGATGATGTCGGAGTCGTGGTGGAAGTACTGGGGAAACACCGAGGCCTGGGTGAGGTACTCGAACGCCGCGGCGGTGCCGTTGAGCCAATTCCGATCGCCGCTCTTTGCGTCTTCAACCCACATGCCGTCATCGGTGACAAAGTTGGGAAGAGCCCCGGGATGTGAGTTAATCGTACGGTTCAGCGAGTCCGGCCTATCGCGCCCTTGGCAGTAATGTAGATGACCGGAGCAATCGCACCGCGTGAAGTCCCACATATCGTAGCATCGCTTGGCACAGTCGTAGTAGCCCAGACTGAACCAACATTCGTTGGTGGCGGGGACTCCGAAGACACCGTACAGCGACACCTCGAGCTCGCCGCGCTTAAAAAAGCTGTACACGGCGTACCACAGGGCGTACAGAGGGCGGAGCTCGGCAACGAGGAAGTGAATCCAAGCGGTCGGCACGCGAGTTGATACCAATCGCGGCATCGTTAAAAAGTCGGGTTGCTAACTCGTACCGGTAAATTGTTAAAATGTCGAGGCGCGCTGTGGAGCGTAGCTGTGGAGCGTCGAATGTTTCGCTGGGATGCCCGCGCCGTGGATGGAGACGGGGATATCGGCCGAGAGAGGGCGCGGTCGTCGTGGTTGGCCTAGCCAGCGGTGCGCGCGAAAGTGGCGAGGCGGGTTCGTTACGAGTTACCTCAGTCCGAGTCACAGAGGTAAGTTATCCGTGACGGTGCGTTATCACGTCAGGTCGGATAACTGTGGGCACTTTTTAGGTCTCTATTTGTTGTCACCTCGTCGCCGGAACACTCTATTCATTCCTATACTATCGCGGGGTCGGGGTCGGGAGAAGCCGGCGCTCACGCGCCTCGTACCCGTCGCAGTCGCACGGCATTCGCTTCCGTTTGCCGTCGGGTGTCGCCACCCTCGCCACCTCCTGCGACTCGCATTTCCCGCAACAAAACACTTCGCCGCCGCATTTACCGCCGCATTTTTCGCAGACGATTAAAATGACGTGGCACCCGACGCTCCCGCACTTCCCAAGCCGGTCCGATCGCACTCCGCACCCGTCGCACCACGACACGACGTCGCCGCTCACTCGAGTCGCGCCGCGGTTGTCAAACACAAAGTTTTTACCCAGGTACGCCGACTTCACGTGAACATTCGACTTCAACTCGGCACCCAACTCGGCACCCTGGTCGGCACCCACGTCCACGTCACCCACGTCCACGTCACCCGCGCTGCCCAGGACGTCCCTCGCGTACGCCACGATCCCGCCCCGGAGCTGCCGCACCGACCGCGGGCGACCAGTCACCGCCGCCTCCGATTTTTTGGTATTTTGGTTCCCTCCGTCTCGGTCTCCTTCTCCTCCTTCGACTTCCCCGAATGAGGCGAGGTATTTCGCAGCCTTCTCGCACCGTATCCCCCCCGTGCAGTACATCAGCACGTCCTTCCCGTGAAACACCGACTTGTTACGCTGTACGTACTCCGGCAGCTGACTGAACCGCCGTATGGGCGCCAGCACTGCGCCTTCAAAGTGCCCTGTAAGAGTTAAACAAAACACGCCGTCAGTCCAATTGCCTATACGGAAATAAACGGAAATAGGAAATAGAAATAAACTCACCGACTCGACTCTCGTACCAGTTGCGAACGTCCAGCACGATTGTGTCGTTGTCTTTACACACCACCGCGTCGTGGAACTCCTTCGGGTCCATGTACCCCACCGGGCAGGGAGGAGGTACTCGGTGCTCCGTTCGCGTGTCGTCCCCACCGTTGTTGTCGTCGTCGCCGCCGAGCACTGCGTGTCTGCCTTTTTTCTTCTTCGCCGCCTTTGCCTTCCTGCCTCCGCCTCCGCCGGCGCCGTTCGAGGAGGGCTCGAACGGGACGATCTCCGTGACGAGCCGCACGCTGAGGTCATCGAAGAGGCACGCGCATCCCGGCGCGGGTTTGTAGTCCATGCCGCCCGCCGCCGCCGCCAGCGATGGCTCGTGTGATGATTCGGATGCGAGTTCGGCGCGCATCGCTTCGATCCCCGCGTGGGATCCCGCGGCGGTGCCGTTGATGCCCTCGCGCCCGATCCTCAGCTTACCGGTCACCCCGTGCGTGCCGCACACGTCGCGTAGTCTAGCGACGAGCGAACACGGGTCCTCGATGGGAACGTACGCGTAGAAGAGGACGATGGTGCCCTCGGACCGATCGCAGGTGCATTTACCGCCCGTCAGCGCGATGCGGTCGCTCGCTCCCTTCGGCAGCCTTCGTGGTACGCCGTCGAGGCGGGCGCGAACGGGCGTTGGAGCCGACATCGCGCCGGGCGCGTCGGCCATCGTCGAGGGGGTGAGGGCGCGGCCCGGCGCGCGTGAGAGTGGCGACCGGGCGGCGGTGATGTGAGAAAGCGCTGAGACTTTCGCGAGCGAAGTCGAAGTTTTAACTCGGGCGGTGAAACATCCATCACAGACCGCGCGGACAGTCGGCGGCGACGATGGCGCGGTTACGCCGCGAGGAGGTCGCCGCGGCACGACGCGACGTGCTATCCACTGTGGTGCGTCCAAACCCGCGCGCGATTCCCCCGGTTGGATCCACCCTCCAGCCTGGTATCCCCCTCGGACACATCGAAATCTCCCGCGATCTCGCTCGTCATCGACTGACGCGACCCCGCCCTGCCCTCAACTCATCCTTCCCCCGACCCCCCCCCACGACGCAGGTCCCCGACGGCGCGGAGGATAGCCTAGATGCGCTGCAGCACGCCGGCGAGCGCCTCGAAGCCGACGCCGCGGCGCTGCGTCGCGGAATCCTACTCGCCGCGCAACGCGCCCTCGCATCAAACACCGAACATCGTCGCGACCCATCGCACGCGGAGGAGGCCAAAACCGTCGCCGCGCTCGCCGACCTCGCGCCGCCCTCCACCGAGAGGATCGACGCCGACGACGAGGACGACCACATGGGCTTCGGACGCACGGCATTTCCGGGCCGCGAGACGAGGCGCGTGGACGCGGACATCGCCCGGCGCGCGGCGACCCTCGAGGAACAATCAAATCGTTTTCGATCGCTCGCGTCGGCGGCGACGGTCGCGGAGGCATTCGCGCGCGCGGAGGAATCCATGCGCGAGGGCGAGGCCGCGTTGGCGCGCGGCGAGCACGAGCGCGCGTCCACGGCGCTCGGGGACGTGCGCGCGGCCCTCACGGACGGCTCACTCGACGCCCCGAGCGACGCCGCCGGAACGCATTTGAAACCGAACCCCGAATCATCATTCGCAAAGTCGACAGCGCTCGGGGACCTTCGCGCCAGGGACCGCGCGCGATCGCTCACGTCCGCCGCCGATTCACTCCACGGCGCCATCCAAACGGACCTCACCGCGCGACTCGAACGGTCGTTTGCCGTGGACAAAGATGGCAGTGTCGGTTCGGATCCAGCAGCATTTGCCGCTGCGTGGTTACATTTATCAAATGTATTAAAAGACGCCGCCGACGGTTCAATCGACGCGTCGACCGCGTCCGTCGCGTGTGAATGGGCGAACGCGTGGGCACTGCGCGCGGGGACCGAGCGCGACGCGCGTGTCCTCGCGGAGGGGTTGGAGAGGTCCATCGGGAACGTTCGCGACGCGTGGGTTCGACTCCCGGAGGGGTCGCGGCGTTTCGTCGCCAAAACTTTCGGAGCGAAAGCGTGGCCGACAATCGCCGCCGCGATCGTCACCCGTTGGTTCTCAACTAACGATGCCGATGAGAACAAACTGGACGAGGAGTGCGTGAACGCGCTGGTGGGTGCCGAGGGTGCCGCGCAGGCGCTCGGCCTCGTGCCACCGCCGCCAAACGTCGGACCCATCGAATCCGCGGCGTTTGAACGCGAGGTGAGTTTATTTTTACTTTCATACGGGCAATCAGACTGACCTCGTGTTTTGTTGTCTGACAGCGTCGTGAGCGAAACTCGATTCGAGCCCGCGTTCTCTCCGCCGCTCGCGACGTCATCGTCGCCGACATCCACGGCCGTCGAACGATGCGCGTGATCCCGTCGGATGAGGAGCGGGCCGATTGGGTACCCGGCATCGGCGGTGCGGGTCTCGGTTTCGGGGATGAGGACTCCGTCTGCGAGGTGAGTGAAGCAGACGGGGTTGACTTTTTGCAAGCGGGTGGGCGCACGGTGAGCGCGGCGGCGCACACGCTCGCCGCGCACGTCTCCCGAACCCTCGTACAGGGCGTCGCTGACGACGGCACCGCGTCGTCGTCGTCGTCGTCATCGTCCGCCGCGACGGACGCGCTCGACCTTTTCCGCGCGTTGCGGGATCCGGAGAACGCGCCGGATGTTCCGTCGCCGGTACGTTTCTTTTTTTTATCTTTGTACGGGCAATTATACTGACGGCGTGTTTTGTGTACAGGCGTCCGTCTGCGTGTACGCCAACGATTGCGCGTACCTGGCCGCGCGGTGGTGCGCGTCGTGCGTTACTTATAACGCCTCGCGGGTGACGGGAACCGACGCGGACGCGCGACGGTCGGTATCCATCGCGTCCGCCGTGTCCCCCCTCACGGGCTCTGGCGACCGCGCGTTGAGGGCGCTCGTCGCGCGGACCCGCGCTGAAATTTTCCACGCTTTGGACGGTGCGTTCATCTTTTTATTTGCACATGGGCAACGTGACTGACGAAATGTGTTTTGTTTTCAGATTCCAACAACTTTCGCGATTTGGGCGAGGACGGCGCGGTGAAGGAGGCTACGAACGCGGTGCGTCGCGCGCGGCATCTCATGGGCCGCGTCGTGGCCGCGCTCTCCCGCTTGCTACCCAAGCGTACGGGCGCGAGGCTGGCGCGTGAGCTCCTCGGCGCGTACGCGGTAAAGGTGACGAAGGATGCGTTATCGTTGAGCGACGTCAGCGTCGATGAATCCGAGTGTCTCAAGAAATTACTCACCGAGGCGTTCGACCCGTGCGGGCTGCTCGTGGTGAGTGCCGGCGGGGGTCGGTCGGACGCGGACGCGGAGGCGGCGGCGCTCATCGATGGGCTGGAGGGACACGAGTGGATGAAAGGGAGCGCGCTGCCGTCCATGCTAGACGCGCAAATGACGGATTTGCTGGAGTGGTGGGAAAGCGGCCGGTTACCCGCGCTCGGGTTCGTGACGGACGAGGTGGGTGGGTTCGTCCGGGCCAACTTCGAGGCGAGTGAGAACCGCTCAGCTGTGTTGGACCGCCTATTGTCCGGCGAATAGGCGTCGTCAAGACGTATTAGCGATGCGTTCGTGACCACCTAAGCGTTAACCACCTAAGAGATTTATTTTTCTAATGGTCATTACCAAGGACCGCCTCGTTCGAACGTGTAGCAGTCCGCGCTCGGCTTCTTTCCTTTGGCCAGCACCGCGTCGATCGCAGCCTTATCGTCCGTATCGAGCTCGAACGTGAACATCTTCCTGTGATCGTCCACGTGCGCCGCGTTCCTCGCGCCCAAGATAACCGCGGACGTGACTTGGTTACCTGTTCACAAAACATGATGTCATTCTAATTGCCCATACAAATATTAAAATAAACTCACCGTCCAACACCCACCGCGCGGCGACGTTTGAGATTGTTTGTCCGCCGTGTTTGTCACCGATTGTCCGGAGCGTTTCCAGAAGCGTCTGGAACCATTTGTACCCGCCCGCGTACCCGAGCACCGACGCGTACTTGCGCTTGGACGACGTGTCCAGCGTGACGTCCTCCCCGGGTTTACCGAGAAACTCGTCAGACAATAAACCGCCGGCGACCTGTGAATAAAATGAATAAAACACGACGTCAAACTAATTTCCCATACCGTACGAAAATAGAAATAGAAAATAGAAATAAACGCACCACTCCGTAGGGTAAAAGGCCCACGCCGTTTGACGCGCAATACTCCGTCATCTGGAGCAGAGGCCGCCTGTCCAACAGGGAGAACTGGATCTGGTTCGATGAAATCTCGGCGCCCGCGTCCACCATCTCAGCCATGCGTTTGGTATCGAAGTTTGTCAAACCCACGGCTCCGATTTTCCCCGCGGCTTTGGCGTCGGTTAAGTACAACGCGGCATCCACGTAGCCCTTTTGCCCGTAGTCGTTCCAGTACATCTGCACTAAATCGAGTTTGTTAACTCCGAGACGCCTCATGGGCAGGTCCAGCTTTTGCGTGACCCAATCGTTCGTCATGTTGGATTGCTCTCTGCCGACGGCGCACATCTTGGTGAAGATTCGCACATCTGTAAGTGTTAAACACGGCGTCGTCACTCTAATTGCCCGTACGGACATAAAATAAAATAGACTCACCGTCGCGCGAAATCTTGCCCGATTTCAACGCTTCGCCTATGATGAGCTCGGACGGTCCGTAGCCGCACGCCTCCGGTCCGGTGTCGAAGGTGTCGATGCCGGCGTTCACGAAGGATGCGAAGTCGTCCACCGCCGCGGGTCCGGATGTCCTGTCCGAGGACGGGTCCCCGCGGTGCCCGCCGGAGAGTTGCCAGCATCCTTTGATGATCCGTGACGGCACCTCGTTGGAAAACTTGAGCGGGGTTGAGGCGCGCGGGACGAGTGGGAGGGTGGCCGTGTCGTTCGCGGCGAACGCGTTTGGGACGGCGAAGGGCCCGGCGGTGCGATCGAGGGGTATCGCGGCGGCCATCGCGGCGGCCATCGCGGCTGCGTACGACGAGAGAGAGACGCACGCGGAAGGTCAGCGACGAGGGCTGGATACACGTGTCGCGTGGATATCGGGGCTTGTGACATTCGGGCCCACTCACCGGAGGACAGGAGGCCGCGGCGGGAGAGGTCCGCGCCATCGTCGTCCTGGGTCGATGATGCCCTAGCGACGACGACGACGTTCGCGCGCGCGCGTCGGTGGACACGCGCGCGCGAGGGGGCGTCGACGCGGGTCGGCACGAGCGCGGAGGCGGAAGCGATGCTCATCGTAAAGTGATTTCAATCCGCTCTGCCTGCTCCGCGGCTGAGACCTCGGATCTGAACTTCATCGACGATCGTGACGAGGACAGGTCGACGGGTTTGGCAACGGGTGCCGAGCACTCACACGCGGGTGTTCTGCATAAAAAGTCATACGAGAGAATCGTGAGATCGCCAAAAACAGGGCTCGAAAAACTCCTCCTCCTATCCGCTGTACGCGGACAGGCTGTTCGCCAAGTGGCCACTTCCGACGCGAACGTCCGCGCGGGGTTAACGCATCGGACGACGACGACGATGCTCTCCACCGTCGTACGCGGTAGCTCCCGCGTCTTCCGCGACGCCGCTCGCGCCAGCGCCGTCCGCGGCATGGCGGTGCGTCTCCCCCCGCCCCCGCGCCCCCCCCCGATTTGTTACCCATTTCAAAACCCACGGGAAGATCTTCGGAAAGAGAGCGCGTGACCGATCTCGACCGTCGCCCATGCCCCGTCCTCTCCCTCACCGCACGTGAACCCACACCCGAACCCTCGCACCCTAAACCCTAACCCTGAACCCACGCGAACGTCCACACACACACAGGCGGCGTCCAACGCGGACTCGTACAAGTCCCTCGCCTCCGGCGTGTCTTGGCCCGAGGCGTGCAACAAATCCCTCGCCGAGATGGACCCGGAGATGGCGGACATCATCGAGCACGAGAAGGCGCGGCAGTGGAAAGGACTCGAGCTGATCCCGTCCGAGAACTTCACCAGCCGGTCCGTCATGGAAGCCGTCGGGTCCGTCATGACCAACAAGTACTCCGAGGGGTAAGTTTCTTTCCATTTACAACATGGATAATCTGGGCAATATGGGCAATCAGACTGACGTCGTGTTTTATTTACAGATACCCCGGCGCGAGGTACTACGGCGGCAACGAGTTCATCGACATGGCCGAGACGCTGTGCCAGAAACGCGCGCTCGAGGCGTTCCGTTTAGACCCGGAGAAGTGGGGCGTCAACGTCCAGTCCCTCTCAGGGTCACCCTCCAACTTCCAGGTGTACACCGGGCTTCTCAAGCCCCACGACAGAATAATGGGCCTCGATCTGCCGCACGGCGGCCACCTCTCGCACGGGTTCCAGACTGACTCCAAGAAGATCTCAGCGGTGTCCATCTTCTTCGAGTCCATGCCGTACAGGCTCGATGAATCCACGGGGTTGATCGACTACGACGCGTGCCAGACGTTGGCCACCGCGTACAGGCCCAAGCTCCTCATCGCGGGCGCCAGCGCGTACAGCCGCCTCTACGACTACAAGCGCATGAGAGAAATTGCCGATTCCACCGGCGCGTTTTTGCTCTCGGACATGGCGCACATCTCCGGCCTCGTCGCCGCGGACATGATCCCGTCGCCGTTCGAGTACTCCGACGTGGTGACCACCACGACGCACAAGTCCCTCCGGGGCCCGCGCGGCGCGATGATCTTCTACCGCAAAGGCCAGAAGGGTGTCGACAAGAAGGGAAACGCGGTCATGTACGACTTGGAGGTAAGTTTATTTTCATTCACGTATGGGCAATTCGACTGACGTCGTGTTTGTTTTACAGGACAAGATCAACTTTAGCGTCTTCCCGGGGCTCCAGGGCGGTCCCCATAACCACACCATCGCGGGCCTCGCCGTCGCACTCAAGCAAGCTGCGAGCCCCGACTTCGCCGCGTACCAGACGCAGGTGATGCGCAACATGCACGCCATGTCCGAACGTCTCAAGTCGCACGGCATCGAGCTCGTCTCCGGCGGGACCGATAACCACCTCGTGCTCGCCGACCTCCGCCCGCTCGGCGTGGACGGCTCACGCGTCGAGCGCGTCCTCGAGCTCGCGCACATCGCGTGCAACAAGAACACCGTGCCGGGAGATAAGAGCGCCATGGTCCCGGGCGGGCTCCGCCTCGGGACCCCAGCTTTGACCACCCGCGGCTTCGTCGAGGTGAGTTTATTTTAATTGTCGTTTATTTTAACTTTCACATGGGCAATTGGACTGACGTCGTGTTTTGTTTACGTTTACAGGCGGATTTCGAAACCGTCGCCGACTTTGTCGTCCGCGGCATCCACATCGCGAAGGACCTCAAGGCTAAGGTCGGGCCCAAGCTCAAGGACTTCCGCGAAGGGCTCGCGGACGCGCCCAAGGGTAAGTTCCCGGAGATCGACGCGCTCAAGTCAGAGGTTGAGGCGTTCGCCGCGCAGTTCCCGACCATCGGGTTCGACAAGGCCGAGGGCAAGTACACCCAGGCGCTCTGATTGATTTTAATTGATTCGTGATTGATTGTTTCCGAACCAGTCGCGCGATGATCATCATAATTAACACCGCGTATTGTCTTCTTTGATCGTTCATCGTACGTGTCCGAGTCGTCACACGTGTATATGTGCGGGCGTTCCTTCATCTGGTCACTACAAAACGTCTAATCTTACGAGTCTCTTCGGGCATCCTCCATTCGCCCCCGGGAATTTATTTATTTTCCCAAACCTCCGTCAATCTCGAACCCACCCGCTCTCCTCCTCCTCATTCTCATCAACCGAGGCGCCTCCCTCTCCTCTCTCGCCCTCGTTCTTCGTTCCCACCTGATCGTTCACTCACTTGATGTACTGGGACACCCAGCGGAACCCCTCGCCGTACCCCATGCGCTTGACCACGGAACACATGAACACCTCGATCGGCCTCATGTTCGTCGCCTCGAGATTAACCTTCCCTTTGCCCGTGGTGTAGTTGGTGAGGCCGAGGCAGTGGCGGAGCTCCTCCTCGGACGCCGCGTGGGGGATGTCGATCTTGTTACCCAGGATCAGGAACGGCACTTGCCCGAGTGAGTCGTCGGAGAGCAACGAGTCGAGTTCCTTCTTGCTCTCGGCAAAGCGCTCTTTGTCGACGGCGTCGACTAGGAAAACGATGGCGTCGACTTTGGCGTAGTAGTCTTTCCAGACCCTGCGCGCCACCTCGTGACCGCCGAGGTCGAAAGCCTTGAACTTGATCTGGCCGATGGACAGCTCCTGTGTACGTTGAGTGTGTGTGTGTGTGTGTGGTGGGTGCGGCAGAGGGTCAGTGGCGGAGCCGGGGGTGATGATCATTAAAGATGGAGGGTTTTTGTGCGTGCGAGAAGCCGCGGGCGCTCGCGGATTTTGATGATCGGGGCGGGCTTCCGTGGGGGGACGCACCTCCGAGGTTGGGTACTGCGTGGGCTGGTGCTGCGCGAGTCTCTCGTCCTTGAGCATGTGCATCAGCGTCGTCTTACCGGCGTTGTCGAGACCCTGGGTGAGTGGGAAAGGGAGGCGGGAAGGCGCGCGTCAGGGGCGGCGATCTCGATTTGAACAATGTTTCTGTGTGGCGAGTGACCGAGGGAGGAGCCGGCGGGTTCGCCGGGCGACGGGTGCAGATCGCGCGCGTCGCGCGCGTGCGCCCGCGGTGGATCGCGGCCCGACGTCGACCGCGATCGTCACGCCGCGTTCGGGGTGGACGATCGCGCGCGGCATCGGCCGGGCGGGCGATCCGGCGGGGGCCGATCGGCGCGTCACCGTCGCGCGTCCGCTCCATCAGCACCCTTCTTCTCGCGTCTCTGACCGCGGTGTCTGGCTAGATCGGGGTGAGGCGGGGCGGGATCGCGGGACGCACCAGGAAGAGAATCTTGGCGTTCTTCTGCCACAGCCCGAGGCTGGCGAGGATATCGTAGAAGAAATCGAAGAACCCCATGGCCGCCGTCGTCGCAGCGTCCGCGCCGAGATCAGTTCTCCCCGAAGTGAGTCTCGTCTCCCGCAGACGTTCGACGATCAGTGCTCTCACGTCAAAATCACCTCGGCTGTTTCTATGCTGTCATAGGAAACAAATAGCTAATAGAGTAAGGAATCGAGGTCTCGTGTGGCGACAGGTCTGGCGCACCGGAAGACTATATGATTAACGGGATTATCGGGCTCTATCCATTCGAGTCGGCGCGACGACGGTGGAGGCGCGATGTCGGCGGTCCCAACGCGCGCCGCGCCGCCGAGCGCGGCGTACCGATGCCACCGCCGCCGCGCACCCGCGTCGCGACACCCGCGCACCCGCGTCACGCGCGCCGCGGCGGGACCCGACGCGCGCTCGACGAAAGCACCGTCCTCCCCATCATCCCCCGCGCACGTCGTCGTCGTCCCGGGCTTCCTCAGCGGCGCGGAACGGTATCGCGGCATGGCGCGCGCGCTCGAGCTCGAAAACACGTTCGCGTCCGTCACCGTCGTCCCGGTCACACGCGACATGTGGTTCCCCACGCTCGCGGGTGCGGACTTCACGCCGATGCTCGACGCCATCGACGCCATCGTTCGTAGCATCGGCACGAGTACCGAGCGCGACGTCTGCGTCGTGGGACACAGCGCGGGCGGATGGCTCGCGCGGCTGTGGATGGGCGACGCGCCGTACGGCAAGCACGGGAAGACGTACGGCGGCGCGGCGCGCGTGCGAACGCTGCTGACCCTCGGCACCCCGCACTACTCCCTCGAGAAGTACCCATTCGGTCGCATCCCCGAGAACCTGGGGAACGTCGTCGGCGACTCTGACGGTTCGGATTCAGCTGACGGTTCGGATTCCAATGTGTGGACCGCGGAGAGAGCCGCGGGAAGCTCCCTCGCGCTGACCAACTACCGCTACCCAGGGACGTGGCACACTAATTGCCGCTACGTTTCCGTATGCG